>VOFD01000705.1_pt1 | contig 42001 bp, 37 predicted proteins | sample 5384101 | NCBI WGS metagenome assembly VOFD01 (sample SAMN12384723, study PRJNA508395) | human gut metagenome | isolation source: healthy gut C | host: Homo sapiens
AGGCTCTTCCAAGTTCGGTAAAGATCATAAGTGGGGTAATTTCGGCATCTCTTTAGGATGGAGAATTAACAGAGAGAATTTTATGAAAAATGTGAATTGGATGGATAACCTGAAACTTCGCGTGGGATACGGTGTGACCGGAATCAATGTAGCCGACCCGTACACATCACTCTCAAGTTTGAATTATAATGGCGCTTTCCTGTACAATGGAACATGGGTCAAAGCATTGGAAACAATCCGTAACAACAACGCTGACCTGCGTTGGGAAAAGAAACACGAATTCAATGTAGGTCTGGATTGGGATGTCCTAGGAGGACGATTGGGTGGAACCGTTGACTACTATATACGTAGAACAAAAGATGCTCTTTGGGACTACGAGGTTCCTGTTCCGCCTTATATGTATCCAACCATGCTAGCCAATGCATCGGAAATGGAAAATAAAGGACTTGAAATTCTAATTCGTGCTACGCCTATCCAGACAGAAAAATTCACTTGGAATACCAATGTGTCCTATTCTACTAATTCAAACAAGGTCGTTGCACTATCCAGCGAGAAATTCTCGATGGACCAAGATTATTTCTATACAGGGTATACCGGAGAACCCATTCAAACCACTACCCATATCGTCCAAGTAGGCAAGCCTATAGGTACTTTCTATGGTTTGAAATCGGTTGATATTACAGATGACGGACTATGGTTGGTAGAAAACAAAAAAGGTGAACATGTTTTAGCCGAGGAAACCGATGCCACTGACTGGCAAGTATTAGGTAATGGTATTCCTAAACATTATCTGAACTGGAACAATACCTTCAATTTCTTTAATTTCGATTTAAGTATAAATATGCGTGGTGCTTTCGGCTTCCAGATTTTGAATTACCAACGTATGTATTATGAAAATGCAAAACCTGAAATCCAGTACAACCGCCTGAATTCTGCTTTTGACAAAGTATATGGCAAAACCCAATTGAAAGATGACCAACGCTATGTCAGCTATTACGTAGAGGACGGTGATTACTGGAAAATTGACAATGTGACTTTGGGGTATACCTTCAAACTATCCAAACAGCATATCATCAAAAACCTACGTATCTATGCTTCAGTATTGAATCTAGCTACCATTACCGGTTACAAGGGTATGGATCCGGAAGTACCATTGAGCAGCAACACCTATGGATTATTGGATGCCGGTACTGACAATCGCGACAAGTATCCTACCAATCGCACTTATACTTTTGGAGTTAATCTTACATTCTAAATCTAATTAAACAAAAAGAACAGTTATGAAACTATTTAAATATGGTGTTTATGCACTCTGTGCATCTGCCATGCTCAGTATAAGCAGTTGCTTTAATTTGGATGAGGAGCCTTATTCTGAAATCATTGAAGAAGACTATGTACCAACCGAAGCCGATGAGATAGCCTTGTTGGCTACCACCTATTCACAATTACGCTTTGTGATGGACTGGTATGGCTTGTTTGACCTACAGGAAGAATCGGGCGATGTAATTGTCACACCTACCCGCCCGAACGGCTGGGATGACGGAGGTACTTACAAGCAAATGCACAAACACACTTGGGACAACCAGCAAGGACAGCCCCAAAGTATTTGGGACTATTGCTATAAAGGCATCGCCAATGCCAATAAAATATTAAAACGTGCCGATGAAGGTTTTTACAGAAGAAAGTAAACCTAAAGTCGTAGCTGAGGTAAAAGGAGTACGTGCACTTTGGTACTCCATTCTTTGCGATACACATGGAAATATTCCTATACAAACCAGTTTCAGTGAAGAGATTCCGGTTCAATCTACTCGTAAACAAGTTTTTGACTTCATTATCAATGAACTGAAAGAAGTAATGCCCAATTTGCCTACTGAAGTCAATAAATCCACTTATGGCAGACTCACTCAATGGGGGCCAAATGCTTGATGGCACGTATGTATCTGAATGCTGGGGTCTATACAGGAACTCCAATGTGGAACGAATGTCTGGAACAATGTAACGATATCATTAACAGCGGTTTGTTTAGTTTAGAAACAAACTACACAGATATCTTCAAAACAGAAAACTCCGGATGTGTGGAAACGATCTTTGCCATTCCTTATGATGAAGTTTATAATGAAGGGGACAACAATGGTCCTGTTTTTGGAGCCCACATGAAATTTCTATCTTCAAACAGTCGTAAGGTCTTCAATATGCAAACCACCCCATGGGGAGGTTCAGCAGCAAACCCTCAGTTCATTAACAGCTATGATCCTGATGATATGCGGTTAAAATATACATGGCTGCAAGGTGACCAGTACAGCCCGGACGGAGTACTGATCACCACTTTCCCCAATAAGCTACCCAGTATTTACAAAACAGACACAGATGACGGTTATCGGGTAGGAAAATACGAAATTAAGGTAGGAGCTAAAAGCCTTCTAAGCAACGACTTCCCTTATTTCCGTTATACTGAAGTATTGCTGATGAAAGCAGAATGTCTGCTCCGCTTAGGACAAAACGAAACCGAAGCAGCCCATATCGTATCACAGATCCGTGAGCGTGCATTCCGTGAATCGGCTCATCCGGAAAAAGCAACGGTTGATGCAGCTTGGTTAAAAGGCGATACACACATTAACTATGGTACGCTTGACGAAAAAGGTCAGATTGATGATGCGGGTAATACAGAAGTCGTAGAATTAGGCGGACTTTATGATGAATGGGGATGGGAATTTGCAGCCGAGGCCCGTCGACGTACGGATATGATTCGCTTCGGAACCTATCAGAAGAAAAGTTGGTTTAATCATACTCCGACTGCCAATGACTTGAATGGCAACTCTATCCTGTTCCCGATTCATTTAGATCATCTTAATACAAACCCTAATTTACAGCAAAATCCAAAGGCTATGCCGGTAAATAAGAAATAATGTGATAGAAAGCAACCTTCTTTCTTCTCAATAGTTGCTAATTATTTAAACAAATATTTATTTTCCAGCCCGGTTTAAGTTATTAGAACCGGGCTTTATATTCCCATCTCTTATAAAATCATTACTTAAAATATGCTCATGGAAATGAACAGATATTTATCTTTTACTCTCTTTACAGGATTATCCCTATTGACAACAATACCCATTGAGGCGTATACACTAAATCCTAATAAAACAGCAACATCCATCTTACAGACAAATGTTATCGAAGTACGAAGCATAACTTCTGTACAACCCATCGTGATCTATTGTCCTGTGGGAACTGTTCCTCAATTACCTTATCAAGTATGGGTGACTTATTCAGACGGACAAGGTGAATACCGTCAAACTAAATGGTCCAATTCCGCTTTATCCACAGAACAATCAGAGGCTGACGATAAAGTTTATCCCATTGGAAGCCAATACACAATAAACGGATTCATTATAGGAGACGATACTACAGAAAACGGATATCCTATCACTGCTAAAATAGAGGTGGTAGACACTAAAAATACAATTTCCCCCAAGCTAATAGCCCATACTATCCCCTTAAACAATGTAAAGATTAACGGCAACAATCGCCTGACCTCCAATCGTGATCTTGCCATTAAAGAGATTATCAGTTGGGATGTAAGCCAACAGCTATATAATTATCGCGACACTTATGGACTGAGTACCGAAGGATATACCCGGGTCTGACGGATGGGACTCACCTGAAACTAAATTAAAAGGACATGGTTCCGGACACTATATGTCCGCACTGGCCCTTGCCTATGCCGCTGCAACAAATCCTTCGCATAAAGAAATTTTACGCCGTAACATCACCCGAATGGTGAATGAACTGCGCGAATGTCAGGAGCGTACATTCGTATGGAGCGAAGAATTAGGAAGGTATCTCGAAGCCCGTGATTTTGCCCCTGAAGAAGAATTGAAAAAGATGAAAGGTACATGGGAAGCTTTTGATGAACATAAAACAAAATGGGCTACTTATGGCTATGGTTATCTAAATGCGATCCCCCCGCACCATCCCGCACTGATAGAGATGTATCGTGCATATAACAATTCGGACTGGGTATGGGCTCCCTATTACTCCATTCACAAACAGTTAGCGGGTCTGATAGATATTGCAACTTATATGGATGATAAAAGCATTGCCGACAAAGCATTGCTCATAGCCAAAGATATGGGTCTGTGGGTATGGAATAGAATGCACTACCGCACTTATGTAAAAAAAGACGGAACACAAGAAGAACGCAGGACACATCCCGGCAATCGTTATGAAATGTGGAACATGTACATTGCAGGTGAAGTGGGAGGTATGGGAGAATCTTTAGCACGTCTTTCAGAAATGGTCAGCGCCCCTGAAGAGAAGGCGCGTCTGATAGAAGCATCCAATTGTTTTGATAGTCCGGCCTTTTACGAACCGCTTTCAAAGAATATTGATGATATACGTAACAGACACGCCAATCAGCATATCCCTATGATCATCGGTGCACTGAGAAGTTATTTAAGTAACAATGATACATTTTATTATCATGTATCCCATAATTTCTGGAATTTAATACAAGGAAGTTATCGTTATTCTACCGGCGGTGTGGGTAATGGCGAAATGTTCAGACAGCCCTATACCCAAATAGTAAGTATGGCCATGAATGGCGTATCTGAAGGAGAGAGTCACTCAAATCCACATATCAATGAAACTTGTTGTGCATATAACTTGCTAAAATTAACAAAAGACCTCAACTGTTTTAATCCGGACGATGCCCGTTACATGGATTATTACGAACGGACACTTTACAACCAAATAATCGGCTCATTACACCCTGAACACTATCAGACTACTTATCAATATGCCGTAGGACTAAATGCATCGAAACCATGGGGCAACGAAACTCCGCAATCTACCTGCTGCGGAGGTACGGGATCTGAAAATCATGTAAAATATCAGGAAGCAACCTACTTTGTTTCGGACAATACATTGTGGGTAGCCCTTTATATGCCTACCACACTCCATTGGGAAGAGAAAAATATCACTTTACAACAGGAATGTTTGTGGCCAGCAAAAAGCTCCACAATTAAAGTTACTGCCGGAGAAGCCCGATTTGCCATGAAACTGCGAGTACCTTATTGGGCCACCGACGGCTTTGATGTAAAACTAAATGGAATCTCTATTGCCACTCATTATCAACCTTGTTCATACGCGGTAATACCTACCCGCAATGGAAAGAAAATGATATAGTAGAAATTACAATGCCATTCACCAAACATATAGACTATGGTCCCGACAAGCTACCGGCTGAAATAGCAAGTAAAGACGGACACCAACTTGAAACGGCTTGGGTAGGTACATTAATGCATGGACCGTTTGCCATGACAGCTACCGATATCACTAATTGGACGGAAGCAACACTCAATATAGACTCACGTCTTGCCAGTATTACCGTTGTTGAACCTAACGGTCCGCAAACCGGTACTACAGGAAATTTATATACACTGATGCAAGGTGGACGAACTTTCCAACCAGATTATTATCGCCATGACCATACAACTCATTACTTCCGCATCAATCATATTAAAGATCCTACTGTAGAACTGAAAATGGCTCTGTCGGCAAAATTACGAGAAACTACGGCATTTAGTAAAAGCCATTACACAAAAGCAAGTTTCGCCAAACTAACAACCGCTATACAAGAGGGAGAGAAACTAATGAAAATATCTCCTCTGACAGAAACTACCATTTCTACTTGTGTAGACAATATTGACAAGGCCATAGAATCATTAGTCGCCTCCCGATTAGATAAGAGCAATCTTGAAGCCAGTATCCATATAGCTAAAAAAATGTAATCCGGACCTTTATACTACTGATAGTTTTAAAACATTGCAAGCTACTCTTGAAAGCGCCCATGAAGTAATGGATAACATTGATTTACAAACCGTTATTGACAAACAAACTTTATCACTACAAGATGCCACCGCTTCTTTGGTACTGGCAAATAATGTAGATAAAACAGAATTAAAGGAGTTACTTAATATAGCTATGGAACGCCAAACAAACCAAGAAAAATGGAATGCTCTCGCAGTCAAGATTCCTGAATTTGCTCCTTGGGCTCATTTCGGGTTTACCCGTTTGAAACGTACATTGGAACATGCCCAAAATGTATATTTTAATAAGGATAAAAACTACTCCCAAGGAGAAGTCAATGCCATAGTAGCTAGTTTGAATACCGTCATCAATACAATGAGACCGGGTAACTTACCCGAAATGGAAGATTTAAGACCTTTATCTGCTCTATTAAGGCGCGTAGGCACCATAGACGATTCTACAGATCCGACATTAAAAGACGCTGTTGCATTCACTGAAATGGTCATAAAATACGTAGCAGACGGCAGTGGCACACATGATATGATAGAAACAGCTATCAGCCGCTTAAAATCTGCAGCAGGATTATGATAAGCTAGCTTTTAGAGAATGTCTGAAAAGGTCTATTGAAAGATTCATCTGGAATCCTCACTTTTTCTTCGAATTTTCTCTTTTCTTTCTCAGAAAAATAGTAATCTTGCATAAGATTTAGAAAATAAGAAGAAAATACTATGAAAAGACTAGTCCTATTGCTATTGAACTTACTGATGCCGATGATTCTGTTTGCAGCGTCCAATGACCTCTGTTTCCGTCATTTTTCTGTAGAAGACGGACTATCATCCAATTCGGTACGTGCTTTAATGCAAGATAAATACGGTTTTCTATGGATAGGAACGGATGAAGGACTGAACCGCTATGACGGTACTACTGTAAAACTCTATAGACTGAAAGATAGGGGAGCTAATGAAGCTATTTCATCTTTATACAGCACCCTCAATAAGATATGGATAGGTACAGACGAAGGCATATATATCTATGATTACGAAACAGAAGATATAATGCCTTTTGTACTGGCCACCTCCCAAAATATCCATATTGAAACAAATACGAACCATATTGTCGAAGATAAAGACAAAAACCTATGGTTCACTACGGTAGGACAAGGAATATTCAAATACAACACTATCACCAACCACTTGGAGCAATACGAATTTAAAAACGCAAATGGTTTAATGGCAAGTGTACTGGTGGATAGTGAAAACCAAATATGGGCCATTACCAATTGGGGAAACTCAGGTCTTTTCAAACTGAATAAAGCAGAAAATAAATTGAGACTTTTTCCGCTCTCCTATGAAAGCGGAAAGCATGACTCAAACGCATTGGTCATGTTGGAAGACTCGGAACATACACTGTGGTTAGGAACCTGGGAGTGTGGTTTGCAAAAAATCGATAAATACAGCGGAAAGGCCACTACTTATCTGCATCCCACAGACGGAAAAGGTGCCACCCATATTCATTCTATCATGGAATATGCCCCTCACCAGCTACTCATAGGCTCGGATGACGGGCTTCTGTTATTCAATACCATTACAGAGGAATATCAATTGTTTACAGAAGATGAAACAAACCCACATTCATTGTCCAACCGTTTTGTTTATCCTATTATAAAAAGATCATGAAGGTGGAATATGGATCGGAACTTACTATGGAGGAGTAAATTATATTTCACCCAATACTGGACAATTCGAAAGTTTTGTCCACTCACGTTTTTCCAATTCTGTTAACGGAACAGTCATCGGACGGTTCTGCGAAGACTCTAACGGAGATGTGTGGATCGCTTCGGATGACGGAGGGTTAAACTGCTTTTCTCCTCAAAATAGAAAAATTTTCCCATTATTTGCCCTTGGAGGGAAAAAAAAACAGTCTGTCCTATCACAATGTACATGCACTTTGTATGGACGATGATAATTTATGGATCGGTACTTATACTGGAGGGGTAAACGTATTAAATCTGCAAACGGGAACTTTTAAAACATATTCTGCCTATCAGGATAATCCCGCCTCACTGGACGGAACCAGTTCTTATGCCATATTCAAAGACAGAAAAGAGAGAATATGGGTCACCTCCATGTCCGGAGTAAATCTATATAACCGGGAAAAAGATAATTTCACCCGAATTAAAGACTTGGACGCACTGACCATTGACATTGACCAGGATACCAAAGGAAATCTCTGGTTCTCCACCCAAGGCAAGGGATTATTTAAATACCATCCAGAAAAACAGATATGGAAGAACTATATACATGACCATAAAAATCCGAACTCACTGGCAAACAACCAAGTGAACTGCGTACTGATTGACACAAACGGAGAGATGTGGGTGGGAACCATGAACGGGCTCTGCAAATACAATGCGGAAGAAGATGCATTCGAAACTTTACCTCTTGAAATTCCCAGTCACAATATATGCAGCATCATCGAAGACCAACGCACATTGTGGCTCACCACCACCAAAGGGCTAGTGCGCTACACCCCCTGGAGAAGGTTGCCAGGTATTTACTAAAAGTGACGGACTACAAAGTGACCAGTTTCTACCCAATGCAGGTATCAAAGCTTCTGACGGAAAAATTTATATCGGATCAGTAAACGGATTCAATGCTTTCTATCCCCATCAGATTAAGACAAATGTGATGCTTCCTCCAGTAATCATTACAGAACTGGAAATAGATAATAAGGAAATCCAAACTGGAAACAAACTGCTTCCAAAATCTCTCAACCAGTTGGAAGAACTGGAGCTATCCTATAAAGAAAATGCATTCAGCTTGCTTTATGCCTCTTTAAGCTATTGCACCCCCAATAAAAACAAATACGCCTATAAACTGGAAGGATTTGACAAAGACTGGAACTATGTAGGCTCCCAAAATAAGGCCACTTACACCAATTTGCCCGCAGGAACCTATCTTTTCAAAGTAAAGGCGACCAATAATGACGGAATATGGAATGAAAAAGGAACCAGTCTGAAAATCACCATCCACCCTCCTTTCTATTGGTCCACCGCTTCCAAACTGCTCTATTTTGTATTGGTTTGCATAGCTTTCGGATTCGTCATCCGCTTCATCATCAAACGGACAGAGAAGAAACATACGGCTGAAATAAACAAACTGAACGCCAACAAGGAAAAAAAGAAGTACACGAAGCCAAAATCAAGTTCTTCACCATGATAGCCCACGAAATACGCACACCGGTATCCCTTATCATAGGACCTTTGGAGAAAATAATGAAATCTCCCGTGTCCCTGCCGTCTACAGTACGCGACGATCTGAATATTATTGACCGTAACAGCCAGCGTCTGCTGTTCCCTGGTAAACCAATTGCTGGATTTCCGGAAGGTGGAACAGGAAGGAATGAAAATGAAGTTTGCTTCCCAAAATATCCACCAACTGCTCAAAGCGGTTTGTGAACGTTTCGAACCTTTCATCGCCCAACATGGAGCACGGCTTACTGTGAAATATCCTGAAGCAGATTTCACGGCTATAGTAGACAGTGAGGCGGTAACCAAACTAGTCAGCAATCTGTTGACCAATGCCAGTAAATACACAAAAGATGAAGTTACTCTTACCTGTATCGTACAGCCGGAACAACATACTTTTATAATCCGAGTGACAGATAACGGCATAGGGATCAGCAAAGAAGAACAAAAGAAGATATTCCATCCGTTCTATCAGGCTATGGATAACAAGCCGGGAACAGGTATCGGCCTCAGCATTGTCAAAAGTATCGTAGAATCACACAATGGCTGTATTGAAGTGGAATCCGAGGTTAACAAAGGATCATCTTTTATCGTAACGTTGCCTATAGAACAAGCACAAGTCCTGCCACAGGATACGGGCACATCACTATTGAACAACCCAGCCATTCCCGAAGGAATCTTGCAAGAGGACCTCTCCGGTTCTCCTATCAAACATAAACCAACCATGCTGATTGTGGATGATAATGAGGAAATGTTGAATTTCCTTTCGAGTAGTCTGGCTGATAAATACAGCATACTTACCGCAGAAGACGGTATAGAAGCACTGAATAAACTGAAAGAAAACGAAGTGACACTCATTGTAAGCGACTGGATGATGCCACGCATGGACGGAGTGGAATTTTGCAAAACGATAAGGACTAACCAGGCTACCAGTCATATACCCTTCATCCTGCTAACGGCCAAGACAGATACCAACTCCAAGATAGAAGGTATGGATTGTGGTGCAGATGCCTACATAGAGAAACCTTTCTCCATGCAATACTTGGAAGCATGTATCAAGAATCTGGTAGACTTGCGTAATCTGCTGCGTCAGAAATTCTCGAAGATGCCGTTGGTTCCGCTGAACAGCATTGCCAATAATTCTATGGACGACAAGTTCCTTACCCGTATGAATGAAATCATAGAAGAGAATTTCTCCAATCCGGAATTATCCGTAGATTTCCTGGCCGAAAAATTGTGTATCAGCCGTTCGGGCCTGTTTGCCAAAATAAAGACATTGGCCAATATCACCCCTAATGAACTGATTCAAGTGGTACGTTTGAAAAAAGCAGCGATCTTGCTGGCAGAAAACAAATATCGCATCAATGAAATCTGTTATATGGTAGGATTCAATAATCCGTCTTATTTCTCCAAATGTTTCCAAAAACAGTTCGGCATGAAACCGGGGAATTTGTAAACGGGAAAAGAGAAGAATAAAAACCAATCAAAAATCATTTCCTAAAAATAAAAAATCCGGTTTCCCCTTTTCAGAGAAACCGGATCCATGATGAACGAGTGGTTTTATTTCAATCAATAATTATTCTTCTTCACTTCGAAATAAGCTTGCGGATGCAGACATGCAGGACATACTTCAGGAGCTTCCGTACCTACATAAATGTAACCGCAGTTACGGCACTGCCATACAGTTTCTTCCGCTTTCTTGAATACTGTGCCTTCTTCCACATTCTTCAATAAAGCCAGATATCTTTCCTCATGCCCCTTTTCAGCTTCAGCGATTCTGCGATACATAGTAGCGATAGCAGGAAAACCTTCCTGATCGGCCACATCAGCAAAGTGAGGGTAATCAGTAGTCCATTCTTCATTTTCACCGGCAGCGGCAGCTTTCAAATTTTCCATAGTGGTACCAATGATACCTGCAGGATAGCTGGCAGTAATTACTACCATACCGCCTTCCAACCATTTAAACATACGTTTTGCATGTTCTTTTTTCCTGATCGGCTGTTTCTGTAAAAATAGCTGCTATTTGTTCATAACCTTCCTTCTTTGCTGTACTTGCAAAGTAAGTATAACGCATTCTAGCCTGTGATTCACCTGCAAATGAAGTCAGCAAGTTTTTCTCTGTCTGTGTACCTTTTACGCTTTTAGCCATAATTGTTAGTTTTATTAGTTAGTATTATTTGATCATCTGTTGATGACACAAAGATATATATTTTATTTCAAAATTGTATTCATTACAATTACGTTTTTATATTTAATTAAACGTTCACTCTATATAAAATAAACAAGAACACCTATATTTGTGTTCACAACAACATTAACATTTTCCATTATGAAAAACATCATCAAATTATTCACTTTTCCCCTCCTTACTATAATAGGATTTAATTCATGTGCGTCCATACCGTTAAAAATCGGAGAGTCTGAAAACAACTCCACTTACACTGTCAGCTATCTGTTTGAACATGACGGTTGCAAGGTATATCGTTTTTACGATAAAGGAAATTACGTTTACTTCACTACGAGAGGAGATGTAACCAGTATCACAAATGATTCTACCGCCCAACGCACCATTACCATCAACAAAACACCCTATGAATAACAAAAATACGATTTAAATAGAATAATACCTTAATTTATACATTAATTTTATCTACTTTTTGCAACTCGTTTAAAATCATAGCATAAAGTAGTTGACAAATGAAAGCATTTGAATTCAAACCGAAGCTCTTCACTACCCTACAGAATTATTCAAAAGAGAGCTTCATGGCCGACCTCATGGCCGGAATTATCGTAGGTATTGTTGCACTTCCACTGGCTATCGCATTTGGTATCGCTTCGGGAGTTTCCCCAGAAAAAGGCATCATCACTGCTATTGTAGCAGGATTTATCATCTCTTTATTAGGAGGAAGCAAAGTACAGATAGGCGGACCTACCGGAGCATTTATCGTAATTATCTATGGAATCATCCAAGAATACGGCATCAGCGGATTAACAGTAGCAACTCTTATGGCAGGAGTACTCCTTATTTTATTAGGTGTATTCAAGCTGGGAGCTGTTATCAAATTCATTCCTTATCCCATTATTGTAGGATTTACCAGTGGTATTGCCGTTACCATTTTTACTACGCAGATTGCCGATATCTTCGGACTGACCTTCGGAGGTGAAAAAATACCGGGAGACTTTGTCGGTAAATGGATGATGTATTTCCGTCATTTTGATACTGTTAATTGGTGGAACGCCATTGTCAGCATAGTCAGCGTCCTGATTATCGCACTGACTCCCCGGTTCTCAAAAAAGATTCCAGGTTCACTGATTGCCATCATTGTAGTAACCATTGCCGTGTACCTGATGAAAACATATGGCGGAATCACTTGTATCGACACCATTGGCGACCGTTTTACCATTCAGTCACAGCTGCCGGATGCAGTAGTGCCCGAATTAAATTGGGAAGCTATCAAGAATTTATTTCCGGTTGCCATCACCATTGCTGTACTGGGAGCCATAGAATCTCTGTTGTCTGCTGCCGTAGCCGATGGTGTCATTGGTGACCGCCACGATTCAAACACGGAACTGATAGCCCGGGCGCAGCCAATATTATCGCTCCGCTGTTTGGCGGTATTCCTGCTACAGGAGCCATCGCACGTACCATGACCAATATCAACAACGGTGGAAAATCACCTGTTGCAGGTATCATTCATGCAGTCATTCTGTTGCTGATTCTCTTGTTTCTGATGCCTCTGGCACAATATATCCCGATGGCCTGTCTGGCAGGTGTATTGGTGATTGTTTCCTATAACATGAGCGGCTGGCGTACTTTCAAAGCGTTGCTGAAGAATCCGAAATCAGACGTCACCGTACTGTTGATCACTTTCTTCTTGACTGTTATCTTCGATTTGACCGTAGCTATTGAAGTAGGTTTGCTCATTGCCTGTGTATTGTTCATGAAACGTGTCATGGAAACAACAGAAATATCGGTTATCAAAAATGAAATCGACCCCAATAATGAATCCGATCTGGAAGTGCACGAAGAACATCTCATGGTTCCCAAAGGTGTGGAAGTATATGAAATCAACGGTCCCTACTTCTTTGGTATCGCTACCAAGTTTGAGGAAATCATGTCCGAACTGGGCGACCGTCCCAAAGTACGGATCGTACGTATGCGTAAAGTACCATTCATTGATTCTACCGGTATTCACAACCTGACTAATCTATGCGAAATGTCTAAGAAAGAAAATATTCAGATTGTGCTTTCGGGAGTGAATGAAAAAAGTGCATCAAATTCTTGAAAAATCAGGATTTAATGAACTGCTGGGAAAAGAAAATATCTGTCCTAATATCAATGTGGCTTTGGAGAAAGCAAAGGCTATTATAGAAAAATAAAATAAGAAAGGAGAGCATTATGGACTAAAATAAATGCTCTCCTTTTTGATTCTATTCTGCTAATGAAGGACAGGAATAGAAAGCCAATATCCTTTTTTTCAGTAAATAAGTGTAAAATGCCCCCATACTCCTCACTGGTGTTTTAAAATCTTGAAATCAGATTTATCATTAAAAGACCTTATCCGCATCCCTAAGCCCTTCCTGCCATATAGCCAAGTGCTTTCTTCGTGTTTGTTGTATTTCCATAGCTTATGGAAATAGATAAATGAATATTCAATGCCTCCAACAGCATATTTCCTAAAAGGCTGTTACCTCCCCCATTATACCGCATATCAACAACCAGCAAAGAAACTCCCCTTTGATTCATATCCTGAATCATGTGTTCCAAAAAATGGAGTATAAATAAAAATTCCCGTTAAAATAGCGGACAGAAAATGGATATAGCGACAACGGTTCTATATTCACAAAAGTATGGGCATCCTGCAAAAGAACTAACAATTCATTAATTCTCAGATGGAAATCGGCTAAAGTGATGTTATTTATTCATATCACAAAGCTCATCGCAAGCGGACAGAACAAACAGACAGCATTAAGCTTTCAATGACTTGTCAAGAATAAAAGCTGGATGTACCTTGGTCAGAAAGATGAAAAAGTTCATCAGTTCGTTCTGATAAAGATTAAAGCTTCCATCATTATAATCAGGGATAGAAGTATATTCCATTATTATTCATCCATTCAATTGCAAGTATGTGAAACAACGTATCTCCAGTCTTTGAAAAATATCCAGGAATAAATTATATGTTTTAATAGTGACCTGAAAAAGTAAGATATGTTCATGAGCAAAGTAAGCTCACTTCATCGGCAAAGTAAGTCAACTTACTTGCCCTTTGAAGTCAACTTACTTTTTTTTCTCAATACGAGACCGATACCGGAATGCCGGAATCCTTTATCAATTTTCCTATTCTGTCCAATTCCTCATGAGTAGCCTTTTCCAAATCATGATCGGGCGTTTCACGGTCGATGGTGTAAATCATCACCTGACGGGGAGCAATCTCTTTCACCGTTTCCAGCCAGGGCAGCACATACCGATCTGAAGTATTATCCACATCCTGCCCTTGATATTTGCCTTTCATGAACATGGTCTGAATAATTAGATTACCTTTGAAAGCTTTCATCCCTTTTATAATTTTCCGTACATCATAGTGCCTGGTCGGGCGGTCTGTCAATCGAATATAATCCGTATCAATAGTATCCAGCTTCAATATATTATTATCTATCTTATTCAATGCATCAAATACCTCCGGTTTGTGAATAAAAGTAGAATTACTCAATACACTCACTTTTGCCTGAGGAAAATATATATCACGCAATGCCAAAGTATCCTCTATAATTCCTGCAAAGTGAGGATGAGCCGTCGGTTCGCCATTACCGGCAAAAGTCAGCACATCCGGTTTAGGACCATTTTGCCGCATATCAATCAAACGGGCTTCCAAAGCCTCACGAACCTGCTCGCGAGTAGGCAGTTTCTTTTGGGGACGATGATCTTCATTAAAACCACATTCGCAATAAATGCAATCGAAGGTACAAAATTTACCATCTTCAGGAAGAAGATTGATTCCTAAAGACACTCCCAAACGACGACTATGTACCGGACCGAAGATGGGAGAAGGATAAATGACTGTTGACATAGTTCTTTTTTCAGTTGATAACAGTACAAAAATACAGAATGTTTTTCAAAATTTCAGTCTCAACTGCAAATAAAGGTCACTCTTTGTACTGCCGTCAATTTCCTCCAAAGCGGAACTTATCTTATCCCGATTGAAATAATGGGTAGTTCCGTACTTGGCCTGCAAGATAATGTGTTTATTCAATTCATAACGGGCGTTCACTGCCACACGCATACCTTTATAATAGAATGAAGGCATGGAAAAAGCATAGAGCACACTCTTTTCATAGATAGTAAGACGGGAATTATAGTCATCCGTATTAAACCATGCGGCACTCAAATCAAGCTGAAGAGGAAGCAAATGAAATGTATAAGCAGCACTTTGAGAAACCAGAAAACCATTGGAAGCAGATTGCCCACGAAAGTTGATGCGTACATAATCCGCTATGGTTTTCAATGTCAGTTTATCTTTCACGCTATAATTCAATTGGTATCGGCATTTCTGCTGAATAGATGGAATAGTTTGCTTGGTTTTATCCGCAGCAGTGAAGTCCTTTTCCTTCTTTTTATAACGATATCTTATAAACATTTCCAGTTCATAAGTAGGTGAATAACTTAATTGGAGTAATCCATCCAATCCTTTGGTTCCTGCTTTGCTTACTAAATATTTCTTCCAAGGGAAATAGAAAAAATCACCATAACAAGTCATTTTGATATACTTTAAAATACTGGTTTCCAATCCTATATAAAATCCACTCTCATTTTGTACCGTACTTCCCTCTCCTATAGAACGAGCATAAACCGATTGATATTTGGCATCATAATACCTGTTCATAACTATTAACTGTGTTCCTCCTTTCGGTGAATAACGTAACATATTCATGGTTGCCCAAGTACCACATTTGTCTATAGCCGTTTCACCCAATAAAGAGAAGCGTTTCCAAAAGAATTTATAATCTCCTCCCACATTATAAAAGTCCTTTCCACGGGGATAATAAATATTATAGTACTTCTTCTCAGGATTCAACGGCTTGTTGAAAACATTATAAACAGCTGTTAATCCTAACTCACAGTACTTTCCATTATAATTTAAATTACTGCCAACCAACTGATTAGTTAATGTATTTTTCTTCTCAAACTCACGATACAACCGATGATATCCATCTTTTTTCAACGATCTTATAAACTGGTTATCAACAATACCATCCATCTTCCGATAAGAATAGAAACCATCCAATGTCCATCTTTTCGCCAACTTATAGCTGACTGCCATTCCTTGAAAATAGTTATATTCATCGGTAGAAGAATGCTTGCGTATGCCCCGGCTCTTATTTCCCAAAGTAGAGAGTGTAGCTGTTTTTCCCATCCCGAAATCAGTGTTGATAACTAGTCCATAACCATAGCTGACACGGTAATTACCAAGAGCTAAAGTCTTGATATGACCTATATTACGAATTAACAAGTATAGTGAATAAAAATCATAACCTTTTTTATTTTGTCCGGTAAAGAAAGGTTCTCCTGCATCCTTTTCAGCAGTAATTCCTGCATAAATCTGATCCCGATAATGAAAACTATATCGCAGATTATGATAATATCCATATCCCAAATACTGTTTGTTCGGATTCTTTTTTAAAGTTTCTGCCGGGTACTGTTGATACCCGGCCTTCGTATAAAAAGGAATATCGACACGTGTTGATAACTCTTGTTTACCGTATTTCAATATTCGCTTTATATTTGGTTTATATTGCTCTTTTTCAGGAGTTTCAAAGTAAATAAAGGGTAGTAAATAGTGAATAGTCTGCCTGTCAATATCTTCAATCATCCATAACTCATTGCGGGTAAGCATAGGACCATATTTGTACAGATAATACAATATATTCTCTACCAGTTGGTCAGAGAGAAATGGAAAACGTTCCAGTTGCTCTTTAGTTGCTGTATTGATATTGATGGGATTTTCACGTAATTCGGAAAGCTCCTCAAAGTGAGTATCCCATTGAAACGAACTGTTTTCATCTTCATCCATCAATTGCTCTGCCAGTTCTTCCCATACTTCCTGCGCACACAGGTTATGCACCGATAAAAGTATTGTAATACAGATAATTAACATTACTCTTAACAACCTGTTCATTTTGTAATTCATTGGCGTGTTTTAAGTTAAATAGTTTTATCCACTATACAGAGTAATCATATTTCTTGCTACTTTTGCACCAAGATGAAAAGGAAACTCTTTATAGCATTGTTTTTTTCCTTTATAGCCGCTGCTGCTTATTCCCAGCAACAAACGACTACTATAAACGGATACATGGTACCTGTATGTGTATACAAAGGAGATACTATTCCAGCTGTACAGTTACCTAATGTATACATTTTCAGACCATTAAAATTCAAAAACGAAAAAAGAAAGACGGGAATACTACCGCCTTGGTAAGGAATGTGAAGAAAACCCTGCCATTAGCCCGTGAAATTAACCGTGCTGTGATAGAAACTTACGAATATATAGAAACACTGCCTGACAAAAAAGCCAGGGAAAAGCACCTGAAACTCGTAGAGAAGGGACTAAAAAGAGCAATATACACCGATTATGAAGAAATTAACCTTTTCACAGGGTAAACTGTTGATAAAGTTAGTAAACCGTCAGACGGATTCTTCCTCTTATGAATTGGTAAAAGCTTTTATGGGACCCTTTAAAGCCGGATTCTATCAAACTTTTGCAGCACTTTTTGGTGCCAGCCTGAAGAAAGAATATCATCCGGAGGGAGAGGATCGACTGACCGAACGGGTGGTATTGTTAGTTGAAAACGGACAAATCTAACTGATTCCTACTGTTTGAATTTTACTCTTATTATCTGAATTTCATTAATTTATTGGCAAACTCCCATAAAATAATTCCTGTGGTAACCGATACATTCAACGAATGTTTTGTGCCGTATTGGGGAATCTCAACACAACCGTCGCAAGCATTGACCACTTCCTGCTGTACCCCTTTCACTTCATTTCCCATTACGATGGCATATTTTTTATCGGCATCCAGTTCCAGTTTGTCCAGCAAAGTACTGCCTTCCACCTGTTCGATAGCCAATACGGTAAACCCTTGATCATGAAGTTCCTGAACGGCATCAAGCGTATTCTTTTTATATCTCCACTCCACCGAATTCTCAGCTCCTAAAGCTGTTTTATGCATTTCGGGATGGGGAGGAGTGGCTGTAATACCACATAAATAAATGCAATCTACCAAAAATGCATCCGATGTGCGAAACACTGACCCTATGTTGTGTAAACTGCGTACTTCATCCAGCACCACTGCTAAAGGCAACTTATCGGCTTTCTTGAATTCGTCTACAGTAAGCCGGTTCAGTTCTGTTATTTTGAGTTTCCTCATACTCTATTTTCTACTTTATTATTAACGGTTACAAACTTACATAAAAATCTATGATCTTTACGCCTATATAATGAAAAAAGAAGTCTCTCCTACTCTCTTTTTATTTTTACTTCAGTCCTAAACTCAATTGTAAAACAGATGGATTTCTTTATACAAGAAAAGATAATAACTAATTCACATCCCCCTGTTGATAACGGTTGAAAACATGTAAAAAGGATGAGGATATCATTTCAAAAGTATTTCTTGCATATTTCAAATAATGGTATAATGTACACTTAAAATCAACAATCCAAAAATTAATCACATAACTTAAACAATCAATATCAACACAATTTAATCACTATTTCAGGCGTTCATAACCACAAAGTTTTTAACTCATATTCTTATCAACAATATGTTAATAGAATAAGTAAAACCTGTATTATCAGTATTTAAGCCGGTTGATTATTTATTCATATCTTGGTATTATATATAAATAACTTATCAGACAAGAGAAAGAACTCTTTTTACTAACAATATAAACAGCCTATTATTAATACCATATTTCCTTTTTTTGAAAGAAGGAGAAAAAAATATAGATATAATAGATACAAAGAAATTGTTGGTAACTGTTCATTGTGTTTCTTGAAATGTAACCTGTAGTAATTTCCTGCGTCTAAGTAACAGAAATAAAAGGTAGAAGATCGCGGTCTTTTTATTAACTAATGCACTAAGATAAAGAATATGATAAAAAGAATATTGGTTGCCACATCACTTTTTTTGTGTATGTGCTGCATACTTTTTGCTCAAAATGTACAGGTTAAAGGAAAAGTTGTTTCAGAAAATGAAGCGGTGGAATTTGCGAATGTCGTATTGCAGACAAAGGATTCTATATTTATAGCCGGAGGAGTAACCGACAGTAAAGGAAGGTTCATGATGGAGAATATCCAAGCTGGAAGTTATCTGCTTTGTATTTCCGGTATGGGATATACCTCCCGGATTATATCATTGGATCATTTAGCTGTTTCTAAGGATTTAGGCGTTATCATGATATCGCCGGAATCGATCCTGTTAAAGGAAGTGGTGGTAACGGGAGCCAGTGTGATAAATGCCGCCGACAGGAAAATTATCCTTCCTACAGCACATCAGTTAAAATCGGCCGGCAATGGTCTGTCGTTATTGCAGCAGATGAAGCTGAGCAGAATACAAGTGGATCAAATGCGTAACAAGGTAACATCCTCCGGTGAAGGGGATGTACAGTTACGGATAAATGGAGTAAATGCCGAGATACAGGATATATTGGTCCTTCGTACTGAAGATGTGATTCGTATAGAATATCATGATGCTCCCGGTTTGCGATATGGGGATCATACGGCTGCTGTGATTGATTACATTGTAAGACGGCATGAAACCGGTGGCTATGTGGCTTTGGATGCGCAGGATTCTCCGCACGTACTTTTTTGGAAACAATAATTTTATGGTGAAGATAAACCATAAAAAGTCAGAATTCGGTTTGAATTATAATAATGTTTATCGTTCGGTAGATAATTATTGGCGTAATAATTGGGAAACTTTCCGCTATGAGGATGGTTCTTCCTTTACACGGGTGGAAGATGGCATTCCGAGTAGAATTTCCACTTATGGGTATAATATAGGATTGAATTATAGTTTTCAGGATCAGGGGAAATGGTTCTTTAATTCCACTGTACGGTGGGCTTTTAATAAGAACAAGCAGAATAACCAAAGCAGTCTGTATGATTTGGGAGAAGCCTGAAGAAATTTTGATGATGAAAGAACATAGTACGGGCCGGACTTCCCGTCCGTCGGTGGACTTGTATTTTCAATGTAAACTGAACAATGACCAGTCATTGATTATCAATGCTGTGACTACATATATTGACACTCAAAGTGACAGGAGTTATAAGGAGGGGAAGAGTAATGAACTGCTGACTGATATTTATTCTACCGTATCGGGAAATAAATACTCATTTATAGGAGAGGGTATTTATGAAAGGAAAATAACCAAGAAGAGCAGATTGAGTGCAGGACTGAAATATCAGCAAAGTCTGGCGGACAATACCTATGGTGGAAACGAGTCATCTGAAACAAAGATGCATGAAACCCATGCGACAGCTTATGTGGAATACAGTGGGAAAATGGATCGTTTCAATTATTCTTTTGGACTGCAAGGCAGTTATTCCCGATTCAAACAGAAAGAGGAAGGATATAACAGGTATTCGTTATTGCCCCGTTTGAGGTTGGGGTACCAATTTTCAGATAATGTCTTTGTCCGTTACCGGGGACAGATTTCACGTAAATCTCCCGGTTTGTCCGATATGGGAAATGTGAGACAATTAATTGACTCTTTACAGGTGAGAAGCGGAAATCCGGAATTAAAGATATTCACAGTATATAAAAATGAGTTGGAGGCAGATTTCTGGAAAGGTTTGTTTAGTGGTAATGTTCATTTGTCGTATCAGTATCAGCACAGGCCTATCATGGAAGAAACCATACGAGATAAGAATAACAGTTTTGTCCGTACCAATGCCAATCAGTTAAGTTGGCAGAAATTGAATCCTGAGTTGGAATTGAAACTCGGTCCTCTGAAAGATATTTTGACTTTTTCTTTTTCCACCGGTATAAATTATTATGATAGTCGTGGCTTGGATTATCATCATACATATACCAATTGGTATTACAGGGCCGAAGTGATGGCATCTTATAAAAGATGGTCCGGATTCTTTCAAATGGAAAATCATCGGAATAATTTCTATGGGGAAACATTGTCATACGGAGAGAGTTTTCATACCTTGGGATTGTCCTATCGATACAAGCGTTTAAATATCGGGGTGATGACTTTGAATCCATTTGTTGATAATTACAGAATGGGAGGAGAAATGTTCAGTAAAGTGGCTCCTTCTAAGAATTGGTGGTATGTGAAAGAGAGCTGCCGCCTGTTTGTGGCAAAAGTATCATGGAATATCAGTTTTGGACGTAAGTATGAAACCATGCAGAAACGTGTGAATAACGAAGATAGCAATGCAGGTACATTGAAGTCGGGGAAATAAAAATCACTATTTTGGGTGGTCATAACCATAAAGTTTTTAACTTTGCATATTATCAATACCCATATTTCTTTTTTTGAAAGAAGGAGAAAAAATATAGATATAATGAATAAAGAGGAATGGTTGAAAAAAGGGTATGTTACCGAACCGGTAGACAAAACTCTGGATTTGAAAACTGAAATTGATAAGTTGCGTAAGGAAAAGAATGCGCTTATCCTAGGTCACTATTACCAGTCGGGCGAAATACAAGATATTGCCGACTTTGTAGGTGACAGCTTGGCACTGGCACAATGGGCGGCAAAAACGGATGCGGATATCATTGTGATGTGTGGTGTTCACTTTATGGGTGAAACAGCTAAGATTCTTTGTCCTGATAAAAAGTGCTGGTACCGGATTTGAATGCAGGCTGTTCATTGGCCGACAGTTGTCCTGCTGATGAGTTTGCTAAATTTGTTCAAGAGCATCCGGATTATACAGTGATTTCGTATGTTAACACTACAGCGGCTGTTAAAGCGGTGACCGATGTGGTGGTCACTTCTACCAATGCCAAGCAGATCGTAGAAAGTTTCCCGGCAGATGAAAAGATTATTTTCGGTCCGGATAGAAATTTGGGTAATTATATCAATTCGATTACAGGACGCAATATGTTGCTTTGGGATGGTGCCTGCCATGTGCACGAACAGTTCTCTGTGGAGAAAATACTGGAGTTGAAAAAACAGTATCCTGACGCTGCTGTTCTGGTTCATCCCGAATGTAAAGGAGCCGTTTCCAAACTGGCCGACAAGGTTGCTTCTACGGCAGGATTGTTGAAATATGCCATTGCCAGTGACAAAAAAGACTTTATTGTGGCTACGGAAAGCGGTATTTTGCACGAGATGCGTAAGAAATGTCCTGAGAAGAACTTTATTCCCGCTCCTCCCGAAGACAGTACCTGCGCTTGCAATGAATGTAATTTCATGCGTCTGAATACGCTGGAGAAGCTGTACAATACGTTAAAGTATGAATGGCCGGAAGTGACAGTGGATGAAGCGGTAGCTGAGGAGGCAGTGAAACCTATCAAGAAGATGCTGGAAATTTCGGAGAAGCTGGGATTATGACTTTTGTAAAAGATAACAAGATGTGGTTAATAAAAGACGTTTCTGTTATTCTTAAAAGTAAAGGGGAATTCTTCTGGAAAGGATTTATCATCGGAATAGGAGTGACATTTCTGTTTCATTAAAGATTTGTTTTGACGGAATAATGGTTCTCATGGAAATTATTATTCCGTCAAAATTGTTTTCAAAGGAAAACAGAATACTTGTTTTTATGAGGCTCAATAGAGGTAAACAAATGATATAACTAATTTATATAGTTACGCCTTCAGAAACCGGCAAAGTTTCTCTACGGCCAGCGCACGGTGACTGATTTTGTTTTTCGTCTCATTGCCTAGTTCGGCAAAAGTTTTGGTATATCCTTCGGGCACAAAGATAGGGTCGTATCCGAAACCTGACGAACCTCGTTTTTCTTTGATAATCTCACCTTTTACAATTCCTTCGAACAAATGCTTCTTTCCATCCAGAATCAGGCAGATAGCTGTGCGGAATTGTGCTTTTCTATTTTGCACTCCCTGCATATTCTGCAATAATTTTTGCATATTGGCTTCCATTGTGTCCTTCGCCTCCGGCATAACGGGCGGAATAAACACCCGGAGCACCATTCAAAGCTTCCACTTCCAGGCCTGTATCGTCGGCAAAACAGTCTAAACCGTAGTTTTTATAAATATACTCCGCTTTCAGCATCGCATTGCCTTCCAACGTATCAGCAGTTTCGGGGATATCAACATGGCAATGGATATCTTTCAAACTCAATAATTCAACTTTTTCTCCTAGAATGGAGGATATTTCATCCAGTTTATGAGCATTGTTTGTAGCAAATACTAATTTCTTTTTCATTTTATATCATATTAATTGAATGCAAAGATACTGAGAATGAACCAAAGTAAGATAATTCCTGACAGAATAATATAGGTGAAAAGGTAAATAGTAATTTGTTTGCTATGTGTATTTTCAATTTTTGATTATTTTTGTTGGTATCATTTGATACTTGATAGTATGGTATATATAGAAACTCCTCATTTGTTGTTACGGGACTGGGAGGAAGAAGATATTCTTCCGTTTGTCCGTATGAACAGTGATAAAGAAGTAATGGAATTCTTTATCACTACTTTGACAGAGGAAGAGACGATGGCTTTTTATTGTCGTATCCGGAAAGAATTTGAAGAATATGGTTATGGTTTGTATGCTGTAGAATGTAAAGAAACTCAGAATTTTCTAGGCTATGTGGGTTTTCATAATATTGCTTTCGAGTCGGATTTTACTCCCGGAGTGGAAATAGGCTGGCGGTTGTGCCGGGATGCATGGGGAAAGGGATATGCCACAGAAGCCGCTTCTGCCTGTCTGGATTATGCGAGTGATAATTTACCTTTTAAAACGGTATATTCGTTCACTGCCATACCCAATAAACGCTCTGAACGGGTCATGCAGAAAATAGGAATGCATTTTGAAAAAGAGTTCGATCATCCTTTGGTGGAACAAGGGCATTGGTTATGCAGACATATATTGTATAAAATAGAAATTTGAGAAAATAGATTAACCGATATGTAGTAATCTTATCATTGCTTCATCGTTCTGTTTTTCAATGCAGAAACAGTGAAGCAATGGAAGAGATTATTTTTTAGTTACTTTATTTTTAGTTTGTCGAATCCTTCGCCATACACTCCTACCACATTACTTTGTGATATAAATGCATTGGGATCAATATCTTTCACCAATCGGAATATATCCAGTGACTGGCTTTTCTTTGCCAGTACCACTACGACCTTGATTCCTTGTTTGCTATACCATCCTGTACCATCCAATAAGGTAACTCCACGATCTATTTGTTTGGTGATTCCTTCGGCTATTTCATCATGTTTACGCGAGAAAATAAGGAACTGTACGGATTGGCGTGAACTGTTTATAACATAATCAATCACAATGCTCATAATAAACAATACGCAGAAACCAAATAACACCCGTTTCCAGTCATGGAATATGAAATAGCAGGAGGATATGATGACAATATCACAATACATCATCATGCGGCCAAGGGTTACATCTTTATATTTATTGATAATCCAGGCAATGATATCCGTTCCGCCGGTACTTCCATTATTGCAGAAAACAATGCCGATACCAAATCCCAGCAAGCCGGCACCTACTACACAAGCCATGAATTCTTGTCCCGGTCCTAACAATTGCGGCAGTGTACCATCCGGGTTCTTCAATAATGCTTGAAAGAGCCATAATAGGAATGTTAGCATAAAGATGGCATAAATGGTTTTAAGGCTGAATTTAGGTCCTAGTATCTTTAATGCGAAACCTAAGAAAACAGCGTTGATAATAAAATAAGAAACCTGGATTTCAATGCCTGTAACATAATATATAATGGCTGAAATACCGGTTACTCCGCCTGTAGTTATTTGATAAGGCAGTAAGAAAGCCGCCCATCCCAGTGCATAGCAAATCAGTCCGAAGGTAATGGATAAATAGTCTTTTACCTCTCTGCCTAGTTTGATTTTTAATATTTGGTCCATGGTAATGAGGATTGTTTTTAATGTAAGTAGAAAGGTGTGTCAAAAGTTACTGCTTTTGACACACCTCAAGGATAGTATCGATTATAATACGATGTTTACAATTTTTTTGGGAACGATGATTACCTTTTTCGGGGTTTTTCCTTCAATCCATTTCTGGGCTTGTTCATCTGCCATAACTGTTGTCTGAATGATATTGTTATCAGCATCAGCGGCGAAATCCATGGTGAAACGTGCTTTACCATTGAAAGAGATAGTGTATTTTACAGTGTCTTCTTTCAGGTAATCTTCATTGAATGCAGGCCATTGTGCATCGCATACGCTGGTGGTATTTCCCAGAGCTTCCCAAAGTTCTTCTGCATAATGTGGAGCGAACGGAGCTAACAGGATGATGAGATTGCTCAATACCTCTTTATTGCGACATTTCAATGAAGTAAGTTCGTTTACACAAATCATGAATGCACTGATAGAAGTGTTGTAAGAGAAAGTTTCAATATCTCCGGTTACCTTTTTAATCAGCTTATGAATTGCTTTCAACTCTTCTTTAGTCGGTTCACCCTCTACAGGCAAGAATTCGTCTGTGCGGCTATAGAACAGATTCCACAGTTTCTTCAAGAAACGGTGAACACCGTCAATACCATTGGTATCCCAAGGTTTGGACTGTTCTACCGGACCGAGGAACATTTCGTACATACGCAGCGTGTCGGCACCGTATTTCTCGACAATCATATCCGGATTGACTACGTTGTACATGGATTTACTCATCTTCTCTACCGCCCATCCGCAGATATATTTTCCATCTTCCAGGATAAACTCAGCATCGTTATACTCAGGACGCCATGCTTTGAAAGCTTCTACATCCAGAATATCGTTGGATACAATATTCACATCCACATGCAGCGGAGTGGTTTCGTACTGGTCTTTCAGGTTCAATGACACAAAGGTGTTGGTGTCTTTGATGCGATATACAAAATTGCTTCGTCCCTGAATCATTCCTTGGTTTACTAATTTTTGGAATGGTTCTTCCTTGATACTTACGCCCAGATCATGCAGGAACTTGTTCCAGAAACGAGAATAAATCAAGTGACCCGTAGCATGTTCGGTACCGCCTACATAGAGATCTACATTTTGCCAGTAATGATCTACCTTTTCTGATACTAGTGCTTGTGCGTTGTGTGGGTCCATATAGCGCAGATAGTATGCGGATGAACCTGCGAAGCCCGGCATGGTATTCAGTTCAAGCGGGAATATAGTGACGTTGTCAATCAAGTTGTTTTCCACGACTTCACCTTTTTTCTACATCCCAAGCCCACTTGGTGGCATGTCCCAATGGAGGTTCGCCTGTTTCGGTTGGCAGGAACTTAGCTACTTCGGGAAGTTCAAGCGGCAATTTAGATGAGTCAATCATATAAGGCATACCGTTTTTGTAATATACAGGGAACGGTTCACCCCAATAGCGCTGGCGTGAGAAGATGGCGTCACGAAGACGATAATTCACTTTCACGCGTCCCAAATTGTGGGTTTTCACATATTCTTTGGTAGCTGCGATAGCTTCTTTGATGGTCAGTCCGTTTAAAGAAAGGTCACAATAAGGAGTGACATCCTTGCGGGGTGAGTTGCAAACAATACCTTCTTTGGCATCGAAACTTTCTTCACTTACATCACAACCTTCTACCAACGGAACGATAGGCAGATTGAAATGTTTTGCAAAAGCGTAGTCACGGCTGTCGTGAGCAGGAACCGCCATGATGGCGCCTGTTCCATAACCTGCCAATACGTAATCACTGATCCATACGGGAACAGCCTCGCCGGTAAACGGATTGATGGCGTATGAGCCACTGAATACACCGGTTACGCGGCGGTCGGCGATACGTTCACGTTCCGTACGTTTCTTGGTGCGGTCCAGATAGGCTTCCACTTCGGCTTTCTGTGCTTCAGTAGTAAGTTGGGGAACCAGTTCGCTTTCGGGCGCCAGTACCATGAAGGTTACACCGAACATGGTATCTGCACGGGTAGTAAAGATAGTGAATTCAATATCACTGTCTTTCACTTTGAATTGTACTTCCGTACCTTCCGAGCGTCCAATCCAGTTACGCTGTGTTTCTTTCAGTGAATCAGTCCAGTCCACAGTGTCCAGTCCGTCCAGCAGCCGTTGTGCGTAAGCCGATACGCGTAAACACCATTGGCGCATTTTTTTCTGAACGACGGGGAAACCGCCGCGTTCCGAAACGCCATCCACCACTTCGTCATTGGCAAGAACAGTTCCTAGTTGCGGGCACCAGTTCACCATGGTTTCTCCCAAATAGGCAATGCGGTAGTTCATCAGGATTTCCTGTTGTTCTTTTTCGCTTTTGGCATTCCATTCTTCGGCTGTAAAGCTGAGTTCTTCGCTGCAAGCCGCATTCAGTCCTTCGTTGCCGTATCGGGCAAATGCTTCCGTTAGTTCGCTGATGGGGCGTGCCTGCTGTGTATCGTTACAATAATAGCTGTTGAACATTTGTTGGAAAGCCCACTGAGTCCAATGGTAATATCCTGGTTCACAAGTACGTACTTCACGGTTCCAATCAAAAGAGAAGCCGATTTTGTCCAACTGTTCACGATAGCGGTTGATATTGTTCACAGTGGTGATGGCAGGGTGTTGTCCGGTTTGTATAGCGTATTGTTCTGCAGGAAGTCCATATGCGTCATATCCCATCGGGTTCAGCACGTTGAAACCTTGCAAGCGTTTGTAACGGGCGTAAATATCACTGGCTATGTATCCCAACGGATGTCCTACGTGCAATCCGGCTCCCGACGGATAAGGGAACATATTCAATACGTAGAATTTCTTTTTGCTTTCGTCTTCAGTCACTTGATAGGTATGGTTCTCTGCCCATCTTTGCTGCCATTTCTTTTCAATCTCTCTGAAATTGTATTCCATGATCTATTTTTTGTTATTTAATATCTTTGTTATTAAGTGATTGCAAAGATAATGAAAGTCGGGGAGATATATGGAAAGAACAGAAATAAAAAACTTCTTGTTATGTATATAGATTTCTTTTTGATGACACTTTTTGGAGGAATATATAATATATATACCTCCAAAAATTATTATATTTATTTGTACAAATAGCAATTGTACGATATATAGGCGGTAAGATTAGAAGATTTATAATGATGCAGCCGAAAGATTATAGTTCTTTCGGCTGCATCATTTATATGTTTAATTTACGGGCTTTTTATTCCACTCCCAAATCTTTATAAGTTCTCGGAGCCGGAACAGAAGGTAACGGTTTGCGATCCTTCAGCTCTTGTAGAATTACTTCAATAGCTTTATTCAACTGCTGGTCTTCACCTGACTGTTCTTTTACCGGATCATTATCAATCAGAATATCAGGGTCCACTCCATGATTTTCTACTATCCATTGACCGGTCTTTGCATCATAATTGGTAAAGAACGGAACACGCACATCCGTACCATCCATATAAGGTAACGGACCACTGATACCGACAATTCCACCCCATGTACGAGTACCGATAACTTTACCGATCTTATTTGCCTTGAAACTCCATGGGAACAAGTCACCGTCTGAAGCCGAGTATTTATTGATCAGCAATACTTTCGGCCCCACTAGTGTTGCATCAGGAATGGTACCGATTTTAGTTGATCCACGACGCATGGTCAGGCGATAGGGTTCACGAAGCAAACGTTCGATAATCATTGGAGATACATTACCACCTCCATTGGCACGGTCATCAATAATCAAGGCTTCTTTATCGAGTTGGGGATAGAAGTAGCGGGCGAATTCATTCAGGCCGTCCGGTCCCATATCGGGAATGTAGACATAGCCTACACGGCCATTAGTTGCTTCTTCCACTTTTTTGATATTATTCTGTACCCAGTTATAATGATACAATGGGTATTCATTGTCTAATGGTTTAATGACTACTTTACGTGCTCCTTTACTTGATGCGGTACGGTTTATGCTTAGTTCAGTCAAGACATTGGCTTTGCCTGCCAGCAGACTGTAAATGTTATCAACAGTAGCTGTTGAAATGCCATCAATAGCTGTGATATAATCTCCTTCTTTTACTCCGATACCCGGTTCTGTAAGGGGAGAACGCAGTTTCTGACTGTAAATTGCACCCGGTAGAATTTTGTCAATACGGTAGAAGCCACCCTTGTCACGACTCAGTTCAGCTCCCAGTAATCCCATTGGAATACGTTCGGGACCTTTTATTTCACCCGGACTCACATAAGCGTGTCCGCAAGCCAGCTCGGCAATCATCTCACCGATGATATAGTTCAAGTCCAGACGGGTTTTTGCATGGGGAACTAATACAGCATATTTTTCTTTAATCGCATTCCAGTCTGCTCCATGCATATTTTCCAGATAGAATCCGTCACGGAAAGCCCGCCATGTTTCATCGAATATCTGAGCCCATTCCTGACTGTAGTCAATGGGAGCAATCATGTCGTCCACGTTGACGTTCTCTTCCAATGAGGCTTTAGTGCATGGAAAATCACAGATATACAGATTATTTCCTTTAAAGAACAATGCTTTCCTATGATTGGCAGCTACATCCATATATGCTCCTTCGGCCACGGTTTCTTCTTTTTGTTCGGTCAAATCATATACTTTGGTACTTCTACCACTGGCATACCACACTTTTTTACCGTCTGAATAGAAATTATCGTAGTTACCTGCTTGTAAAGGCAGTTTAATCAGTCTTCCGGGCAAGCCTTCCGGATCAATTTTAACTGCATTATTTGTGGCTTCCGTTTTTTATTGACAGCATCAGTTGCCTGTTGTTCTATGCTGACCATTTCATCCGAAGGTAATAAAGGTGATGGCGTATCATTGGCGAGCATGGCCATATAGACTCCTCCCATACGATTATAGGCATGGTTCCACTCTGTCTGGCTGTAAATGGGATTAAAATCTCTTTCGGAACTGAATATGAGGTATTTTCCATCTGTGCTGAAAACAGGTGAAGAAGAATTGTACCATTTTTTCGGTTACCGGATATTCCTTACCTGAAGTCAGATGGTATACATAAATGACACTCATGTTATTAGCTCCGGATTTAGTATAGGTAATCCACTGGCTGTCTGGTGAATAGTTTACTTCATAGAACTCTCCTTCCGGATTCTGCATGACAGTCCGTTTCGCTTTTGAGGCAATATCAACTTCTACGATACGGTTTTTACGGTCGGTATAAAGTATTTTCTTGCTGTCCGGGCTCCACATCAGTTGGCGGATATAAGTATCATTGTTTTGGGTCAGTTGGATGGGATCACCCCCTTCGATAGATTGCAGCCAGATTTCAGTTTCACCGGTACGGTCACTGATATAGGCTATTTGTTTACCGTTCGGACTCCATTCCCCTTCCCGTTCATTGGCTCCCGGGGTGCGGGTGATATCACGGGTTACCCCTTTTTCGGCAGGAACATCGAATACCTCTCCGCGGGCAGTTACTGCCAGGCGGTGCCCATCCGGTGAAAGACTGGCGGCAGTCAGGTTATCTGCTACCCGTTTCATTTCTTTTCGGGCATAGATATTGTCTGAAGTCAGCGTGATGGAGATTTTTTCTGATTTGCGCGTTTTAGGATCCAGTTTATAGAGGTATCCTCCATGTTCGTAGACAATAATTTGTCCGTTACTGCTGGGGAATTTTACATCATAATCCGTATAGTGGGTTACTTTTTCAGTTTGTTTGGTCCGGATATTATAAACAAAGATATTCATGGTGCGATCCCGATCGGAAATAAAGTAGATTTCCTCTCCTATCCACATAGGGATAATATCTTGTGCAATATTATTGGTGATATTCTCTACTTTCTTGGCAGCCGGATCATAAATCCAAATGTCATCTGCCATGCCACCGCGATAATATTTCCAATTACGGAATTCTCGCATAACCCGGTTGTAAGCCAGCTTTTTTTCCATCGGGGGAATAGCTGCAAAAACCTCCTTCGGGTAATGGAATCACTTCGGACATTCCTCCGTTTTTCGATATACTCCACAGCTTGCCATCGAAACCGTCACTGATACGATTGCGGTAGACTATGTTTTTTCCATCTGGTGTCCAAGTCATTACAATGTTATTGGGACCCATTCGGTCTCCTAAGTCATCCCGGCTGTTTGTTGCTGTATAGGTAAGCCGTTGGGGTTCGCCTCCATCGGTTGGAATCAGATATACTTCAGTGTTACCGTCATATTGACCGGTGAAAGCAATTGATTTTCCATCCGGAGAAAAACGTGCGAACATTTCATAACCGATATGAGAAGTCAGCTTTTGTGCTTCTCCTCCATTCAAAGGTGCTTTGTACAGATCTCCGGCGTAAGAAAAGACAATGTCGGAGCCATTGGTAGCGGGGAAACGGAGTAACCTAGCCTCATCGGCATGTCCGGTGAAAGCTGTTCCTGCCAGTAACAGGGAGAATAATAGCTTTTTGTTCATTTTATTTAGGGTTTGATTTTCGTCGGAAACAAAGTTAGGTATTATTCTTCAGATTATGAGCTGGAACTTATTTCTTTTTTCAGTTGATTATTACTAGAGTTTTTTAATAAGAAATAGTTTTATTGGCATGATGTTTTTAAGAAATGCTATATTTGCAATATTAATAGTCTTAATAAAGATGGATGCAAGTATAGTAGATAAAGATTTGATTGAAAGAATAAACAAAGGAGAAGAAAAAGCTTTTGAGGTTTTATATAATAGCTATTTTGTCTATCTCTGTGCTTGTGCTAATTCTTATATCTTTAACCCTGTGGAAGCGCAAGATATAGTTAATGAAACTTTTGCTAAAATATGGTATAGGCGTGGTGAGTTATCTTTTCCTATTCATGCTTATTTGATACGTGCTATTCAGAACGGGTGTTTGAATTACCTCCGTTCGCTTCACAGCCGTGAAAGAATTATAGATGAATACCGTGAAGCATTACTTGAGTATCAAGAAGAATTTTGTGCTTCCGAGTGTTCGCCTTTGCAAGAAATGGAATTAGCTGATTTGGAAAAATCAGTCCAAAATATAGTGTCTTCCTTGCCTGATAAATGCAGGTTCATTTTTGAGCAATATCTTTATTCCAATCTGACTCCTCAAGAGATTGCAGATAAAAATAATATTTCAGTCAATACAGTCAGAGTACATGTAAAAAATGCCATGGATAAAATAAGAGAAAAGGTGGGATCTAGAGTAGGGATTCTATTATTTTTTCTTTTCTAAAAAAAGAATGAAAAAAATCTGTTTTTGGCTTAAATGTTTTGTCTGTTGCTTGTGTATTATCTATAGTAGATAATTCCAAAGATATAAAATGAACAGCCAAATAGATGAATTTGAACGAATAATGCTGGATTATCTGAAAGGCGAAATCTCGTCTGAAGATATGCAGAAACTAACTATATTACTGAAAAGGGAGAATGCTTGTCGCGAAAAATATCGTGAAATAGCCCGTTCTTATGCATTGGCATCCTCTTCTTGGTTTGCACGCAGGAAAGAGCAAAACTTTGAGCAATTGTGTGATACATTGAATTTCTATTCTTCTCGTAAACATTCTTTTTTCCGTAAAATAAGCGTTTGGAGAAGCGTTGCTATATGGACTTTACTGATTGGTTGTAGTATAACATTCTTTTATTTATATCATTCGTCTGGTCAAGAAGTTCTTACTCCTTCTTATTGTCAGATTGAGGTTCCCCAGGGGGGCCAGTTCGAAATTATTATTGCCTGATAGTACCATTGTTTTTCTGAATGGGGGACGGTTTTAAAGTATGATGTTTCTTTGCAGCAGCGGACTGACCGGAAAGTTTTTTCTTTCAGGTGAGGCTTATTTCAAAGTTTCTAGAAATATGCTCAAGCCTTTTATTGTTCATACGGGGGAATTGAATATAAAAGTATTAGGTACAACATTTAATGTGGCTTCTTATCCTGATGATGCGGAAATAAAAGTGAGCCTTGTGGAAGGTAGTGTGAATGTTTACACTACTTCAGATGCTAAAAAGAATATTCTTCTTTCTCCTGATGAGCAAGCTGTTTATAATAAAATGATAAGGTATTGTCTATGAGAAAGATAGATGCGGTATCTCAAGCAGCATGGACTACAGGAAGACTGGTATTTGTTAATGAAAAGTTATTTGATATTTTGAAAACAATCGGGAAAAAAATATGATGTACAGATACTTGTGCAGTCTCGGAAAGTGTATACTGAATATTTTTCAGGAAGTATAGATACGAATCTGACTTTGGATGAAATTCTTTCTTATTTAGATGTGGATAATAAGTTTATGTGGAGAAAGAAAGGAAAAACAATAGTTATTACAGACCGGTAACTGATAGATAAAAAGTACTGTGAAAAGTACATGCTTAAATAATTGTTAACTAAAAATTCTAAGTATGAAAAAAAACTTTTGTAAAGTTCGTAGGGGGCATTGCCTCTCTCTTGTATGGATAGTTTCATTTCTACTATGGGGAAATGTCACTATGGCCGCATTGCCTATTCAGGAGGCAAAACTTTCTATACAACAGCGTTCAGTGGCTTTGAGTCGGGTTTTTTATGAGATTGAAAAACAGACCGGCTACTCTTTCCTTGTTCGTAATAATGATATTAATATGAATGAGAAAGTATCTATTGATGTTAAAAATAAAAGTGTGGAAGAGGTGCTTGAGATGTTGTTTGTAGGGAAAAATATCCGTTATAAAGTGGAAGGGGAGCATATTTCTGTTTATAAACCCCAGCAATCAAGACAAAATGCAATTACCGGATTGGTTATGGATGTGGCAAAAGAACCAGTTATTGGTGCTTCTGTTGTGGTAATGGGATCTACTAACGGGTGTATCACAGATTTTGATGGAAAATTTTCTTTAGAAGTTTCTGAATTTCCTGTGAAGTTACAAATCAGTTATATTGGTTATAAATCTCAAGAGGTAACTGTACGTGATACAAAAACTATTCAGGTGGTATTACGTGAGGACACTGAAACTTTAGATGAAGTGGTGGTAGTGGGATACGGTTCGCAGAAAAAAGCAAACCTGACAGGAGCGTTGCCTCGGTCAAGATGGATGAAGTGATAGGCAATCGTCCTTTGTCACAAGCTGCTGATGCATTGCAAGGTACGGTTCCCGGCTTGTTTGTGTCTAGTGATGGCAATGCTCCAGGTAAAAGTAAGTCATTCCAGATTCGTGGCGCTTATTCTGTAGGTATTAAAAATGATGATGGTTCTTATGGTAGTGCTATCAAGCCTTTGATTTTAATTGACAATGTGGAAGGAGACTTGGATATGGTTAATCCTGAGGATATTGAAACGGTTACAGTGTTGAAAGATGCTGCTTCAGCTGCCATTTATGGTGCCCGTGCTGCCGGTGGTGTAATTTTGGTTACTACCAAACGTCCGAAAGGAGAAACTTCTTTCCAACTGAATTATAATAATAACTTTGCCTTTGCAACTGCCATGAATTTGCCAGAACAGGCACCGTTGATGGAATATTTGCAGGCCTATTCTGATGCAGCCGGAGATCAATTCTGGACAATGGGTTCGCCTAGTGTAAGCAAATGGATGGGATATTTGGAGCAATATCGTAATAATCCGTCTTCTATTCCTACTGTCGGCGATGGTATCTTTAAAGATACGGATGGGGCTGTTTATTATATGAATGAAAAGGACTTGGTGAAGAACATGCTTGAGACTAGTTTCCAGCATACACATAATATATCAATGACAGGTGGTACTGATAAGCTCCGTTATCGTCTTTCTGCCGGATTTATTGATAATGACGGTGTGCTGATTACTGACAAGGATAAATACAGACGAATGAATGTCAGTGGATTTATATCTGCCAATGTTACAAAATGGTTTACTCAGGAAGCCACTTTTAGCTATGCACATAGTAAAAGAATGGAGCCAAAGTCTGCTTTGGGCGCTGTTTACAGTACTCGTCTTGCTTCTTTCTATCCGGAAGGCAATATGCCGGAAGGTATTTCTGCTGCAGGCGATGGATTACCTTTCTTTACTCCGTCCAATCAGAGACGTTGGTCCAATCCAGAAAACATTGTATGACAATCCTCGTATTTTCCTGAAGTCTATATTGAAGCCATTAAAGGGATTTGAAATAGCATTTGAATATACTTTCGACAAGAATATATATGATTATAGCTGGTATACGGGAAGTGTGGTATATACTACTGTGCAAGGTGGTAAAGACACGACTCCGACCAATGACTATCTACAAAAAAAGAAAAGATATACCGACTATAACTCAATCAACTTGTATGGTACTTATGATTTCTCATTGGGTAATCATAAGTTTAAGATAATGGCAGGTTTCAATCAAGAATCCAGTTATCAGGAAACAATGGAGGCTTTATCCTATGGACAAGCTGTTATTGAGGTGCCTTCATTGGGTTCGGGTACATCTACATTGAAAGCTACGGACAAGTATAATGAGTTTTCTGTTCGCGGCGGATTCTTCCGTGTGAATTACAACTATCAGGATAAATATTTGCTGGAAGTAAACGGACGTTATGACGGTTCTTCTAAGTTTCCTAAAGAATCACGTTACGGTTTCTTCCCTCTGTTTCGGCCGGTTGGAACATTGCACAGGAAAAATTCATGGAAAGTACTCAGAATTGGTTAGGTTCTTTGAAGCTACGTGCTTCTTATGGTATGATTGGTAACCAGAACGTGCCTGCTTATTCGTTTATTCCAACTATGGCGGTGAATAATAAATACAATGGTTGGATATCCAATGGTAATTATGTAACCGCTATTACTTCTATTCCTTCATTGGTAAGTCGTAACTTTACTTGGGAAAAGGTAGGGACATTAGACATCGGTATTGATTTCTCTATGTTCAGTAATCGCTTTACAGGTACTTTTGACTGGTATCAGCGTAATACGAACGGCATGCTTGCTCCGGGTGTGCAATTGCCTGCTGTAGTAGGTGCGGATGCTCCTTATCAGAATACGGCAGATATGCGTACACGTGGCTGGGAACTGAGTTTCAATTGGCGCGACCAGATTGGAAAGGTGAGCTACCGAGTCGGTTTCAACCTGTCCGACAGCAAGTCAAAGATTGTGAAGTATGACAGTAACTCATCCTACATATTAAGCAGCCAAAAGACGAATGCGCTGACGGGTGGAACATATACATTTTGGGAGTTTTATAAAGGTAAGGAATTAGGCGAAATCTGGGGATATGAAACAGATGGTTATTATACCGTAGACGATTTTGTCGATACTTCTTCATGGAAATTAAAGGATGGCGTTCCAAGCATAGATGGCTATAATCCTCGTCCGGGTGATGTGAAGTTCAAGAACTTAATGGATGATGAAAGAGGGACAAATATGATTTCCAGCGGCAACAATACGTTGAATAATCCGGGCGACCGTAAAGTGATTGGTAATGAAACTCCTCGTTATCTTTATGGTATTAATCTAGGATTAAACTATAAAGGTTTTGATTTGAGTGCCTTTTTGCAAGGAACCGGTAAACGCGATAAATGGATTGCCAATACATTGACTTTCCCATTATATTCTGACTTTAAGTTTATTCCTTTATATAAAGGTTTGGGTGATTACTGGCAACCGGTAGATGCTGCCAATGGTGATTACACAGCAGTTAATCCTAATGCTGAGTTCCCACGTATTTATGGCAACTATGGTAACCAAGGCTCTAATTACCGCCAGTCAGACAAGTACTTGTCCGATGCTTCTTATCTGCGTATCAAGAATGTTACTTTGTCATATACATTCCCCAAAGCATGGATTACCAAAATATCTTTGTCGCAGTTACGTGCTTTTGTCAGTGTAGAAAATCTGGCAACGCTCTCATCATTGCCAAAGGGTATCGACCCGGAAACGCTGAAATGGGATTATCCCGCATTCCGCACAGTATCCTTTGGGCTTAATCTTACATTATAAACCTTAAATTAGTACGAGTATATGAAAAGATTATTTATAAGTTTAGCAATTCTCGCAGGAATCAGCCTCTCTAGTTGTAATGATAGTTTCTTGGAAAAGACTCCTGTTACAGACTTGACGGAGAATAATGCATTCAATTCCTACGATAACTTCAAGGCTTTTATGTGGCCTTGTTATGAGATGTTTACAAATAATACTATTCGCACTTCCTTACAAGGATTCGGACAAGACGGACAGTATAAGGGCGATATGGCAGCAGGATACTTTCAGCAAAAATATGAAAGTGGCTACAATGAATTTGCTTATCAGACAGTTGCCAGTGTAGCATCCGGTAATGGCTGGGATTTTAAATCATTTATCCGCCGTGTTAATATCATGCTTTCACACATTGATAATTCTAGTATGACAGAGGCTCAGAAAGACCATTGGCGTGCAGTAGGATATTTTTTTTTTTCATTCTTTTTGGTATATGGAATTGATAGATCGTTTTGGCGATGTGCCTTGGGTGGACCAGGTATTGCAGGAAGATTCTCCCGAAGCTTATGGACCTCGTGTGGATAGAAAAACCGTAGCCGACAAGGTATTGGAACGTCTGCAATGGGCGGAACAGAATATTGGAAATTTCACATCACAGGATGGGGACAATACGATTAACCAAGATTGTGTACGTGCCGTTATTTCGCGTTTCGGATTACGTGAAGGTACATGGAGGAAATATCATGAATTGGGTGATGCTGAAAAATATCTGCAAGAGTGTGTACGCGCATCCGAGTTATTAATGGCCGCTTATCCTACTCTTTACACAGGAACAGACGGTCAACCCGGTGCCGGATATGGTGAAATGTGGACAACAGAGGATTTGGGACAAGTTCAGGTATCATTCTCTATAAATCTTATGTGAAGGATATAAATCCTATGGGCATGAGTTATATTGAACATACTTCTTCACACTATGTGGAGATGAACCAGAATACGGTAGATCTTTATTTGATGAAGAATGGCAAGCCGATTTTGGCTGACGGATCGGGCTACCATGGAAATAAGGACATGTATGCGGTATTTCGTGACCGTGACCCGCGTTTGTATCACACGGTTATACCTCCTTATAAAGTAAAATCTGGAAAAGGCGACTATCCTACCTGGTCGTATACAGACAATCCGGCAGACCGTGAATATATTGATATTATGGGAGCAAATGAAAGTTGCAGTAACCCGGGTGTTGGTATGAAACGTTTGCCTGGGCAGAACTGGAGTGCATCACTTGTACCTGAAATACCAAGATTAGGTACTGGAGCATTTGTGACTTGCCGTTCAGGCTACTATGTATGGAAGAATTGGGATAACTGGGAAACCAGCTTTAATAATGGTAATTTGAATACAGCTGACAAACCTATTTTTAAAATTGAAGAAGTCCTGTTGAATGAAGCTGAAGCCAAATTTGAATTGGGAGTATTTGACCAAGGGGTTGCAGACAAAACAATCAATAAGTTACGTGATCGTGCCGGTGTAGTCAAAATGGTGGTTGCTGACATTAATGATAGTTTTGATCCTAACCGTGGAAAATACTATCCTAAAGGTAATGAAAGTGGTATTTTGGTTGATCCTGTCTTATGGGAAATTCGTCGCGAACGTATTATAGAATTGATGGGTGAGGGATTTGGTATTTATGATATCCGTCGTTGGCGTATGGCTCCGTGGTTCCTCAATAAACCTGCAACTGGTCTTTGGATGAGTAAAGAAGAGGCAATGAAAAATAATATGACTTTATATAATCCTGAAACTGGTTATTCTGATGGAACTGACGGTTCATTGACGGAAGGTAATTTGTATCTTTTCAATGATCCTCTAAAAGAAGGTAAAGGTTGGTTAGATAAATATTATTTGTATCAAGTACCGACTACCGAAATATTATTGAACCCAGAACTGGAACAGAATCTGGTTGGTAATTTATAGTGTGATACGAATGAGGCTGTCTCAAATGCGGAATAACGTATGGAGACGGTCTTGTTTGGTTTTTAAACTTAGAAAAATCGAAATAAAATGAGATTTCAGAAAATAGGATTGACTACTGTAGTGTTGTGTACCGTAGGAATACAACAGAGCTTTTCTATCGATATAGTTACAAAAGAAAAACCTAATATCGTGTTTATTTTGGCTGATGATTTAGGTTGGACGGATTTGGGTGTAATGGGCAGTGATTATTATGAAACTCCTAATATAGACCGTCTTGCTACAGAAGGAATATTGTTTGACAATGCTTACGCTGCAGCCGCCAATTCAGCACCTAGCCGTGCTTGTATGATGACAGGAATGTACACACCACGCCATGGAGTATATACAGTTAGTCCTCCCGACCGTGGTGATCGTACCAAACGTAAATATATAGCTATTCCCAATGTAGAAGATGTCTGTGCCGACTTTGTGACTATGGCCGAGGCTTTGCAAGAACAGGGTTATCAGTGTGGTCATATCGGGAAGTGGCATTTGGGGGATGATGAGGACGGTACAGGACCCTTGTCACAGGGATTTATATGGAATGTGGGCGGTAATAGAGCAGGAGCTCCCTATTCTTATTTTTATCCCTATTGTCTGCCTGATAAAAGTAAATGTCATGTGGGATTAGAAGAAGGTATATTGGGTGAATATCTTACTGATCGGTTGACTGAAGAAGCTGTTTTTTATAAAATCTCATAGTGAAGGTCCTTTTTTCTTACATTTGTCCCATCATGCCGTACATACGGTTTTGCAAGCACCTGATTCATTGATAAATAAATATCGTAATAAAACTCCCGGTAAATATCATAAGAATCCTATATATGCTGCAATGATTGAAAAACTAGATGATAGTGTTGATAGGATATGCCAAGTTATTAAGACATTAGGAATAGCAGATCGTACAATAGTCATTTTTTATTCAGATAATGGAGGTTCGGAACCAGTGACAGACAATTATCCGTTAAATGGAGGAAAGGGAATGCCTTATGAAGGTGGGAGCCGTGTGCCGTTGATTATAAGGTGGACTGGTAAAATAGAAGGAGGCATCCGTTCATCTGTTCCAATAACAGGAGTTGATTTTTATCCAACTTTTGTTACTTTGGCACAGGGTAAGATTCCTGCTAACTTAGATGGAAAAGATATTTTTACGCTTATAAATAATAATGAGACGGAACGTGATCTTTTCTGGCATTTTCCGGCTTATTTGGAGTCTTATTTAAACGGGGGAAGAGATTTCCGTGCAAAACCTTATTCCAGTATTCGTTCAGGTGATTGGAAATTGATATATCATTATGAAGATAAGTCTATGGAACTGTTTAATTTGAAGAATGATCTGGGAGAATCACAAGATCTATCAGGTTCAAATCCTGTAAAGCGAGGAGAACTTTATCAGAAACTGATGAAGTGGATTCAAGAAACTCATGCTCCTATTCCTGTGAAATTGAATCCTTATTATCGAGAGTAGGTGAATGATATTTTTTTTTCTTCTATAGCTTTGCAGCCTAGGATATTTTCTCTAAATTGCCGATGTTTATAGCAGGAGTAGTAATTATTAAATTCAGTAAAAAACAGAATATATGAAAAATCGAAACCTCTTTCTTTTTAACCAGTGGATTAGCATTTCCTCTATTAGGCGCTTATGCTCAGAAAACTCCTAAACCGAATATCATTTATATTATGTGTGATGATATGGGTTATGGTGATTTAGGGTGTTATGGTCAGTCCTACATCAGTACACCGAATATTGATAATATGGCTAAAGAAGGTATGCGTTTTACACAAGCGTATGCCGGTAGTCCGGTGAGTGCTCCATCACGTGCGTCATTTATGACCGGACAACATTCCGGACATTGTGAAGTACGTGGGAACAAAGAGTACTGGCGCGATGCCCCTGTTGTGATGTATGGAAATAATAAGGAATATGCCGTGGTGGGGCAACATCCATACGATCCCGGTCATGTGATTATACCTGAAATAATGAAAGATAACGGTTATACTACCGGTATGTTTGGTAAATGGGCAGGGGGCTATGAGGGATCTGTGTCTACGCCGGACAAACGGGGTATTGATGAATATTATGGTTATATTTGTCAGTTTCAGGCTCATTTATATTATCCGAATTTCCTGAACCGGTATAGTAAATCGGCTGGTGATACGGCAGTGGTTCGTGTAGTGATGGATGAGAATATCAACTATCCTATGTTTGGTAAGGACTATTTCAAACGTCCGCAATATTCTGCGGATATGATCCATGAAGAAGCAATGAAATGGTTGGATAAACAGGATGGCAAGCAACCTTTCTTTGGTATTTTTACTTATACGCTTCCTCATGCAGAGCTGGCGCAGCCCGAAGATTCACTAATCGAAAAAGCATGGATTAGCCTCGTGCTTTTGACTTTATTATAGCTTTCCTGTTTATCCTTTCCAATTAAATGGCAGTAAATCGGTGTAATCGTTTTTCTCTTCTCTTTCTTTCTCCTGTACCCTAATCAGCACGTCCTGCATCCATAGTTTTGGGTTCACCTTATTTTCCCTACAGCATCCCATCAGTGAAAAGAAAATTGCCGCTGCATGTGCTGCCTCATGTGATCCGGAGAAGAGCGTATTTTTTCTGTTTAAAGTCAACGGCCTTATAGAACGCTCCACCGGATTATTGTCAATGCAGAACTGTGCGTCATTGACATATCCGGACAGTTGTTCAAAGCGTGTGTACATATAGAACATGGCCTTGGCAATAGGCGATTTATCGACCGTATGTCCATATTCCTCCTTGCACCATTTTTCCAGTTCTTTGATAATAGGGTACGATTTTTCCCGGCGAAGCTTTACCACCGCCTCCCCTTCCAGATGTTCCATTCTGATTTTCTCCTCCACGGCATACAGTCCGCCTATTTGTCCAAGTGCATGCCTTGCTCTGGGAGGGTCATTTCCTTCCGCTTCCACAAAGTTGCGCCTGACGTGCGCCCAGCAGCAC
>VOFD01000204.1_pt1 | contig 42000 bp, 42 predicted proteins | sample 5384101 | NCBI WGS metagenome assembly VOFD01 (sample SAMN12384723, study PRJNA508395) | human gut metagenome | isolation source: healthy gut C | host: Homo sapiens
ATCCGGCAGGGGCCGCACCAGCTGGCCCAGAAGTCCAGCAGGACGGGCTTTTCGCTCTGCAGCACTTCCTGCGCAAAGTTTTCTTTCGTGATGGTAATGACTGCCATATTTTTACCTCCTGAAGGGTGTTTGTAATTTCACTGACAGCATCAGTATACCCCGTCGGAGTGTGTTTTTCCGTGACCGGGTCACACAGGGGCGCAAAAAGCCCGAAGCAGGAAGAAAGAATACTGCTCCGGGCAGAGAAACGCTTATTTCAGTGTTCTGTCAGCAGGGTATCAGACACCGGCCACGCAGTTCTTGCCGGCGATGTAGCCGTAGTAGACGCACAGGCTGTGGCTGATGCCGCGCATGCAGATGGGGTATTCCACTGCGTAGCGGCTGCCCTGCACATTGCCGCAGACATACAGGCCCTTGATGATGTCGCGCTTGGGGCTGGCGGGGTCCTCCTCGGTGAAGGTGTGGCAGTTCTCGTCGCTCTCCAGGCCGCCCACGCACACCAGCATGGAAGTGGTGCCCCACTGGCATGCATAGTACGGGGGATTCTCCAGCGCGAACATCCGGCTTGCGGGCTTGCCGAAGTCATCGTCGGAACCGGCCTTGGCCAGCTCGTTGTAGCGCTCGACGGAAGCCAGTGCATTATCCAGTGCATCGCCCTCAAAGCCGCACTGGGTCAGCAGGTCTTCCAGTGTATCGGCCTTGAACTGGTAAGCCTCGGCCTTTGCGCTGATCTTGGTGTACTGACGGTCGGTGTAGTTGGGGTTGGACTCATCCTCATCCTCGGGGATGATGTAGCACAGGCCGCCGTGGTTTGCGGGCATGTAGGGCACCTCTTCGCCCCACTTGGAGTCGTACAGCTGGAAGGAGGTGCACTCGGGCTGCAGCTCGATCTGGTTTTCCAGCTGCTGGCCGGGGATGCACTCGTTCATGAAACGGTCGCCGCGCTTGTTGATCTGCAGGAAGGGGGTCACGCCCATGCCGCTGCCCATGTGGTGGGTCATCGGTGCGTGGAAATCCTGCACCTTTGCGCCGATCCATGCGCCCATGCGCAGGCCGTCGCCGGTCTCCACGGTCTTGCCCTCCACGTCAACGCCCAGCATACCCATGGCACCCATGTTGGCGATCTTCTTCTCCACGATCTCGGGAGCAAAATGCTTCATGATCTTCTCGTCGCCGGAGTTGTCGCCGGTAGCCAGGATCACGCCCTTGGAAGCGTTGAGCTGGATGTACTTGTTGTCATTCTGTGCGTCGCGGATGATCACGCCGGTCACGCGGCCGTCGCTGTCCTTCAGCAGCTTGGTGCCGAAGCAGCCGAAGAAGGTCTGTGCACCGTTCTCAACGGCCTTGTTCAGGTTGGCTTCCACTATAAAGCCCTGCTGATCCTTGCGGGAAGAGCGGAACTCCATGCTGGAAGGGAAGGTGGGGAACTCTTCGTTGCGGTAATCGTAGTGCTCGGGCTGAGGCCATGCCAGCGGCACCAGAATACCCTTGTCGAACTGCTCCTGGGTCACGGCCTCACGGGTGGAGTCGCAGATGGTCAGCTCGGGGTAAGCCTCGATGAACCAGTCCATGACCTCGTGTGCATGGGAAGCCCACTTTTTCAGGATGGAGCGCTTGTTGCGGTAGGTGCACTCGCGCATCAGGCGGTCGACCACAACATCCTCGTCCACGATGTTCTCACGGCCCCAGCGCTTGTTCAGGCTGCCGTTCAGCAGGGCATACTCGCCGCTGCGGCAGTTGAAGGAAGAGCTCTTTTCCACGATGGCAACTTTTGCGCCCTCCTCGGCAGCCGCACGGGCAGCGCAGACGCCGGACAGACCGGCGCCGATGATGACCACATCAAAGTCCTGGGTCTCACTGGCCTGCACGTCCGGCTCTTCGCCCAGCCAGTCATCGCCGGTATCCCCGGCGGTATCTGCAGCAGGCTCTTCGGAAGCAACGCCCATAGCCTGCTCGATGCAGCTGGCGGCAGCCTTCTTGACCGCGTTGGTGGTGACGGTGGCGCCGGAAACATTGTCGATCTCAGCGTTCTGTGCGGCCATGATGGCATCCTGCAGGGTGGGAGCAGCCACGCCGCCGATGCTCTCGGTCTCGTTGGAAGCATCGATGACCACCTCGGTGATGGCGGTCTCGCTGAAGGTCATGGTCACCTTCACCTCACCGATGCCGGTGGCCGTGCCGGTGTAGGTACCGGCGGTGTAGATGGCATCGCCGGTAGCGGCGGTGCTGGAAGAAGCTGCGGAGTTGCAGGCAGCCAGTGCACCGGCGGTGACGCCGCTCATGGCGGCAGCGGCGGCGACCTTCAAAAAGCCTTTGCGGGAGATCTTTTCCATCTTGTTTGCTCCTTTTTCTTTCTTCTCTTCTTTCTCGTTTCTGCGGGATTTTTATCCCGCTCCGACACTTAGTATAAAATATAACGAAGTAAAAGGGAAACAAAAAAATTTTGCCACAGTGATAAAAGCTCTTTATCAGTCTCCATTGATGTGCTATACTGAAAGCAATCTTATTCTGCCCGCCGGGAAAGGAGAGGTTTCGCCCATGAACGACCGCCAGCTGCTGTGTTTTCTCACCCTGAGCCGGACGCTGAATTTTACCGCCGCCGCCCGGGAGCTGTACTGCACCCAGCCCGCCCTCAGCTACCAGATCCGCAGTCTGGAAAAGGAGCTTGATCTGGCCCTGTTTGAGCGCAGCACCACCCGCGTGGCACTGACCGAAGCAGGCCGGGCCTTTGTGCCGCAGGCGGAGGGGATCTATCGCAGCATCCTGAACGCCCGCACCGCACTGAAGGGCTTTGCCCGGCGGCGCACACTGACCCTGCGCCTGCCGCCGGTGCTGCTGCAGCGGGACCCCATTTATCCCATCCTGATGGCACGGCTGCACGCCGCGCTGCCGGGATATGAGTTTGCGGTGGACACTCGGCCCGTGTCACGCAACCCCCACGAAATGCTCTGCAGCGAGGCAGACGCAGCTCTCTATCTGCCCTTTGGGCCGCTGCAGCCGGAGATCGAGCGCACCCCCATCCTGCACAACACCTTTTACCTGATCGTATCGCCGGAGCACCCGCTCACAGGGCGCAGCACTCTGGCACTGGCCGATCTTGCCGGGCAGCAGCTGTTTTATGAGCCGCTGTATCAGGAAATGGTGGATCTTGCCGTTGTTCAGCCCGGCCTTCCGTTTTCCGCACCAAGCTGGCACATGGTGGAAAACTACGAGTGTGTTTACAACGATCTGCTTGCCGGGCGCGGCATGTTTTTGTGCCCGATGAAATACCCGGCCTTTCCGGCTGCATGGTATCTGCCGCTGCAGCTGCCGTTGCCGGACACCTGTCTGCTGACCCTGCGGGACGACCCGCGTCCCGAGATCCAACGGCTGCGGGAGGTATTCACCGCTGTATACGCCAGCCGTGCAAAGCTGCTGGGAGAGGCGTAAAAAGCAGCGCCGGAACGGCAAAATCGTTCCGGCGCTGCTTGTTTCAGAAGAGATCAGGCTTCTTCCGGCACATCATCAAAACCGATGAACCAGAGGATCGCAAAGGTGGCCACAAAGGCGATCGCGGCAGAGATCAGTGCGTTGATCACGTTCATGGGATTTTCACCGACATACAGGCCGATGGCTGCCAGACCGGCACCACCGCCGCCAAAACGGCGCACACCGGTCAAACCGGCATACAGGCCGCCCAGACCACCGCCGATGGTGGTGGCGATGAGAGGCTTACGCAGACGGACGTTGACGCCGAACAGAGCAGGCTCCGTCACGCCCAGCAGAGCGGTCACACCGCCGGAAACGGCCAGCTGACGGAAGTTCTTGTTTTTGGTCTTGATGGCAACGCAGAGGGCTGCGGCACCCTGTGCAATGTTGGAAGGCAGATTACCGGGGCCGATGACCGTCTCATAGCCCAGCATAGACAGAGAGTTGACATAAGCGGGCAGCAGGCTGTAGTGCATACCGGTCATGACCAGGAACGGCATAAAGGCACCGATGACGGTGGGCAGTGCCCAGGGGCAGACCTTTTCAATGGCCAGCAGGACGTTGACCAGACCATCGCCGATGATGCTGCCCAGAGGGCCAAGCACGCACAGGGGAGATGGGAGCCATGATGAGGATGGTGAGCACCGGCCGCAGGATGAACTTGACCACAGAGGGCACGACCTTATTGACAAATCGTTCCACGTATGGCAGTACCAGCGTGATAAGGAAGATGGGGATGACTGAGGAAGAATAGGTTACCATCTTCACCGGCAGACCCAGCACATGGACCACATCGGCATCGGCTTTCAGGGCGATGAAGTTCGGGTGCAGCAGGATGGCCCCCCAGCAGCATGGCCATCTGCGGGTTGCAGCCGAACTTTTTGGCCGCGGAGTTGGCCAGGAAGATCGGCAGGAAGTAATAGGAAGAGTCTGCGATGAAGTTGAGGAAATAGTACAGATTTCCGCTCTTGTCGATCCAGCCGAAGAGCAGCACAGACAGCAGAGCCTTGATCATACCGGCACCGGCGATCAACGGCATCAGCGGGGTGAACACACCGGCCAGCGTGTCCAGAATGATGCTGACCCTGCTCTTCTTTTCCTCGGCCGGGGCGGCAGGCTGTTTGACTTCCTTACCGCCGAAGTCGCCCAGTTTCATCAGTTCATCGTACACGGCAGCTACTTCGTTGCCGATGATGACCTGATACTGGCCGCCTTTGTTCACGACACCCACCACGCCGGGTACGGCTTTGACCTTGGCCTCGTCCACGCCGTCCATTGACTTGAGGTTGAACCGCAGGCGGGTGACACAGTGGGTCAGAAATGTAACATTTTCTGCGCCGCCGACCTGTTCCAGCACCTGCTGGGCAGTTTTCTTTGCATCCATTTGTTTTGCCTCCTTCAATATCCTAAAAAATGCATTGCTTACAGGGCGGTGTCTGCGCCGTTGCTTGCAATGACTTTTTTGTACCATGCAAACGACTTTTTCTTTTTGCGGGCCAACGTGCCGCTGCCGTCATCCTTCTTGTCTACGTAAATGAAGCCGTACCGTTTGCGCATCTCGCCGGTGCCCACCGAAATAATGTCGATGGGACCCCAGCAGGTGTAGCCGATCACCGGAACGTCATCCAGCTCAATGGCCTGCCGCAGCGCATCAATGTGACTGCCCAGAAAACGGATGCGGTAATCGTCCTGAATGCTGCCATCCGGCTCTACGGTGTCGATGGCACCCAGACCATTTTCCACAACGAACAGCGGCAGTTCATACCGGTCATACAGCTCATTCAGTGCGATGCGCAGGCCGTCCGGATCGATGGGCCAATCCCAGTCGGTACGCTGGAGATACGGATTGCTGCGTTCTACACAGCAATCCGTATCTTCCGTTGCACGGGCAACTGAAGAAAAATAATAGCTGAATGCGATGTAATCCACAGTTCCTGCGGCCAGCAGCTCGGCATCGCCCGGCTGCATCTCTACCGAAGTGCCCATGCGCCGCAGCTGTGCCGTGCACAGGCTGGTGTAGTGTCCGCGGCACATCACATCGGTGTAATAATAGTTCGGCATCATCTGGAATCTCTGTGCCAGCACATCCTTGGGTGCGCAGGTGCGCGGGTAGGTGGTGGGATACTGGATCATGCAGCCGATTTTATTTTCCGGGTCGACCGCATGCCCGATCTGCACGGCCTTTGCACTGGCAAGGAACATGTTGTGGCTGACCAGCGCTTTAACAGCGTTGTGCTCCTCGCCTTCGGCAAAGAGCACGCCTGCCTGATGGTATGGCTCGCTCTGGTTCATGGTCTCGTTGATCTCATTGAAGGTCATCCAGTACCGGACCTTTCCCTTGTAACGCCGGAACACCGTTTCACAGTACCGGGCAAAGAAATCGATCAGGGCTCGGTTACGCCAGGAACCATAGTGCTGCACCAGATACAGCGGCGTTTCGTAATGCGAAAGCGTGACCACCGGTTCGATCCCGTAGCGGTGCAGCTCGTCGAACACACGGTCATAGAAAGCAAGCCCGGCCTCGTTCGGCTGCAATTCATCGCCCTGCGGAAAGATGCGCGGCCAGTTGATGGACATTCGGAAGCACTTGAAGCCCATCTCGGCAAACAACGCGATGTCCTCTTTGTAATGGTGGTAAAAATCCACGGCTTCATGGCTAGGGTAGTAGTTGCCCTCCATGACCTGTGTATGAATCTCGCGCGGGACGCCGTGGCGTGCACCTTTTTCCACGTCGGCAATGCTCAGGCCCTTGCCATCCGTCTGGTAGGCACCTTCGTACTGGTTGGCGGCGGTCGCACCGCCCCACAGGAACTTTTTTGGCATCTCCATAAGCTTGAAAACCTCCTTGCAGGTATAGAATACTTGCAGGGAGGTTTTTGTGCAATATTTTTTAAACTTATTGGTACAGTGTTAATTTTTCTGTTTCTTTTTGCACAATCAAAAGCGGAACAGTGTTTCATTCCGCATTTTCTTTGTGCAGATTCAACAAAATAGGATTGGTGGAGGTGCGGTGCTGTTCCAGCTCTCGGGCGCGTTCCAGCTTGTAGGTATAATTCTTCTGGTAATTCTGCCGGAAGTACTCGGAATACAAGATGTCCAGTAGAAGGGTCATGGACAGATGGGAAGCATAGTCCCCAAGATTCTGATAGATGCTTTCTTTGGTGGAAAGGGTCAGCTTGCAATCCGCATAACAGGTCAGGCTGTTTTCGCCAAAGCTGGTCAGCGCAAGGATGGGTGTTCCGGAGCGTTTGCACTGCCGGGCAATCTCCAGCATCTGCGCCGTTTCGCCGGAATAGGAAATGATCATGGCAAGGTCCCTCTCGGACAGGCAGCAGGCCTGATACCGCTGGTAGTTCAGATTGTTGAAAATGACCACCCGCTTGCCGATCTTGAGCATCTTTTCTCGGAAGGATTCGGCCTGATTGATGGCCGTCCCGGCGGAAAAAATGTGGATTTCCTCGTGATATTTGAGCAGGAGCACCGCTTTGTGCAGGTCTTCGTACCGGAGAAGCTGCATAGTGTCCTTGACGGCTTCTTCGTACAGCTCGCCGATGTTCTGCGCCACCCGCATGGGGCTGTCGTTTTCAGCAAAGGGAAAATTGAAATCCACCTTGCCCTGTTGCTGGTCGAGATATTCCAGTTCACGCACAAAATTTTGCTTGAAGTCATCAAAGCCGGTAAAACCCAGCTTTTTGCAAAGGCGCAGGACGGTCGGCGGAGAGGTGTAGGTCACTTCTGCCAGACTGCGGGTGGAATATTTGGCAATTTCCATCCCATGCGCCAAAATATAGGCGGCCAGCGTTTTTTCCCCTTCCGAAAGTTTTTCCTGAAGCGCAAGTTTGTCCACGATCAGCATTGCGATTCTCCCTTCCGCTTTTTCTGTAAGCATATCATATCCTGCAGTATTTGGCAAAAAAAATTTGCGGCATGCAAAAACGCCGCCGCGTCAGCAAATGACGCGGCGGCGCAGATACAGTGGGAGAAGCGCTTATTTGCCCAGCATTTCGTGGGCAGTCTTGCAGATGGTGGCAGCATCCAGGCCGTAGAACTTCAGCAGGTCCCAGGCAGGGCCGGAGCAGCCGAACACGTCCTGCACGCCTACGCGGCGCACGGGGGTGGGCAGCTTCTCGCTCAGCACGGCGCAGACGGCCTCGCCCAGACCGCCGATGACATTGTGCTCCTCGGCGGTGATGACCTTGCCGCACTCCTTTGCAGCCTTGAGGACGATCTCCTCGTCCAGCGGCTTGATGGTGTGGATGTTGATGACGCGGGCATGGATGCCCTCGGCGGCCAGCTGCTCGGCAGCGATGCGGGCCTCGTTGACCATCAGGCCGGTGGCGATGATGGCAATGTCATTGCCCTCGGTGATCTGCTCGCCCTTGCCGATCTCAAAGTGGTAGTTGTCGGCATCGTGGAACACAGGCACCGCCAAACGGCCAAAGCGCAGATAGACGGGGCCTTCCATTGCGTAGGCAGCACGCACAGCGGCGCGGGCCTCCACATCGTCGGCGGGGCAGATCACGGTCATGCCGGGGATGCTGCGCATGAGGGCAAAGTCCTCGCAGCACTGATGGGAAGCGCCGTCCTCGCCCACCGAGATGCCGCCGTGGGTGGCACCGATCTTCACGTTCAGGTGGGGATAGCCAATGGAGTTGCGCACCTGCTCAAAGGCACGGCCGGCGGCAAACATGGCAAAGCTGGAAACAAAGGGCACGTAGCCCATGGTGGACAGGCCGGCGGCCACGCCCATCATGTTGCCCTCGGCAATGCCGCAGTCAAAGTGACGGTCCGGGTAAGCCTTGCGGAACATACCGGTCTTGGTGGCGGCAGCCAGGTCAGCGTCCAGCACCACCAGGTCGTCGTGGCCCTCAGCGGCCAGCTCCTTCAGGGTGTTGCCGTAGCTTTCACGGGTAGCGATCTTTTTCACGTCTGCCATCTTAGTTTTCCTCCTGCTCCAGCGCGGCGTATGCGGCGTTCAGTTCCTCAATTGCGATCTTGTACTCGTCATCGTTGGGGCCCTTGCCGTGCCAGTCCACAGAGTTGGTCATATAGGAAACGCCCTTGCCCTTGGTGGTGTCCATGATGATGCAGGTGGGCTTGTCGTTCTCGGCATGGAAAGCCTGGATGGCGGCCTCGATCTGGTCATAGTCGTGGCCATTGATGGTCAGCACGTTGAAGTTGAAGGCCTTCAGCTTCTCTTCCAGCGGTTCGCTGCTCATGACCGTCTCGGTGGAGCCGTCGATCTGCAGGCGGTTGCGGTCCAGCACAACGCACAGGTTGGAAAGGCCGTAGTGTGCAGCAAACATAAAGGCCTCCCAGCACTCACCCTCTTCCACCTCGCCGTCACCCACGATGGCAAACACGTTGATGGGCTTGCCTGCGTGCTTGGCACCCAGTGCCATGCCGCAGGCTGCAGAGATGCCCTGGCCCAGACTGCCGGTGGACATGTCCACACCCGGCGTCTCGTTCATGTTGGGGTGGCCCTGCAGGTAGCTGCCGATCTTGCGCAGGGTCTTGAGGTCCTCCACCGGGAAGTAGCCGCGCTCTGCCAGAGCAGCGTACAGTGCCGGAGCGGCATGGCCCTTGGACAGCACCAGACGGTCGCGGTCGGCCTTCTTCGGATCCTTCGGGTCGATGTTCATTTCCACGAAATAGAGGTAGCTCAGCAGCTCGGCGATGTCCAGACTGCCGCCCGGATGGCCGCACTTTGCGCTGTGCGTGCCCTCGATCACGCCCATGCGGATGTGGCAGGCGTGCTTGGCCAGAGTAAGTTTTTCTGCATTTGTCATGATGGTCCTCCCGTATGAACCTCAGATTTGCACATGTTCAAAAAAGCCTTTCGTCAGCGCCGGTGCAGTCCTGCTGCCCGCAGCGCGCTCTTTTTCAAGTTTATATTAGCTATTCTATGCAAAAAGGTCAAGCTTCTTCATGCAAAATGTACACACGCGGGGAAATATTCATTGAAATTTGCCGCTTTTTGGTTAAATTGCAGGCTTTTTGCCGTATCTTGACAAAGCCAGAGGCATCTGCTATATTTTTCACAGATTCCGGTAGGAAGCCGGATGCGCAGGCAGAAGCCTGTTTTCTCTATTTGTGCGGAGCATCCGCGCCCTGCGCATGTGCGCGGCGCGGCGGGCCGGTCCAGGCCCTGCCATCTTATTTTTTTACAGACGCCACGAAGGGGTCTGCCGTTGGCTTGTAAGCCGGGCAGACCCCTTTTTTGTCTGGCCAAAGGAGGAAGCTTTTTATGAAAACGAACCCCCATTCCACCACCCGCAGCCTCGTGCTGGCTGCACTGTTCCTTGCACTGGCCTTTGTGCTGCCCATGATCACCGGCCATGTGCCGCAGGTGGGCAACATGCTGTGCCCGATGCACTTTCCCATTCTGCTGTGCGGCTTTGTGCTGGGCGGCCCATGGGGCCTTGCCGTGGGCTTCATTGCTCCGCTGGTGCGGTCGGTGCTGTTCGGCATGCCGCCGATGTTCCCCATCGCCATTGCCATGGCCTTTGAGCTGGCCGCCTACGGCCTTGTGTCCGGCCTTGTCTGGCGCAAGGTGAAGCACACCCTGCCCATGATGTACGCCGCTCTCGTCACCGCCATGGTGGCGGGCCGTTTGGTCTGGGGTGCTGTGCGCTTCGTGCTGGCAGGCCTGACCGGCAGCAGCTTCCCGTTCAGCGCGTTTCTGTCCGGTGCCTTGCTCACCGCCGTGCCGGGCATCCTGGTCCAGCTGGTGCTGATCCCGCTGATTCTGATTGCTCTGCAGAAGGCAAAGTTCATGGATTGACTTACTATTTAGGCTGCCTCCGCTTTGCTCTGCAACGGCAACGACCGCTGCCTGCGGCAGAAACAAGGAGGAGCCGTTGGGGCTGCGGCCTGCTGGGTGCGAGTGCCGCCTAAGGCACGAAGCAGACACAGGGAGCCGCAACCCGAATATCTTCAGCGGAAATTTTTTTTTATTATTACAGAAGAGCAGCGGCTGCGGCCGCTGCTCTTGTTTTTTCACGGAGGGGCCGTAATAAAAACGCCCTGCTGCCCGTTACATCTTTTCCCGTAAAAAGCGAAGGGGCTGTTGCCAAGAACTCCCTCAGTCACGGCTTCGCCGCGCCAGCTCCCTCACGGAGGGAGCCTGACATGACGGTAAGCTGTGAAGCCTCCCTCATTGAGGGAGGTGGCATCGCGTAAGCGATGTCGGAAGGAGTTTGGTAACAGCCCTTTTCTATATTTTTAAATTTTTCAGTTCTTCTTACCGGTCAGGAACTCCGGCAGGGGCTTGCCCTGCTTGCTCCACTGATGATACTCTGCAGTGGCAGCGAACTCCACGTCACCGGCAGAGTTCAGGGCAGTCTCAACAGAGTCCTGCACCACGCCGATGATGAAGCCGACGCCTACCATCTGCATGGCGACATCGTTGGAGATGCCGAACAGGGAGCAGGCCATGGGGATCAGCAGCAGGGAACCGCCGGCCACGCCGGAAGCACCGCAGGCACCCAGAGCGCTCATGGCGCTCAGCACGATGGCGGCCGGCAGGGACACCTGAATGCCCAGCGTGTTGGCGGCGGCCAGCGTCATGATGGTGATGGTGATGGCGGCACCGTCCATGTTGATGGTGGCGCCCAGCGGGATGGACACGGAATACATGTCCTTATCCAGCCCCAGCTTCTCACACAGGGCCATATTCACGGGGATGTTGGCGGCGGAGCTGCGGGTGAAGAAAGCGGTCAGGCCGGACTCCTTCAGGCAGCGGAACACCAGCGGGTACGGGTTGCAGCCCAGATAGATAAACATGATGAAGGGCGAGACGATGAGGGCCATGAACAGCATGGTGCCCACCAGCAGGGCCAGCAGCTTGCCGTACTGGGTAAAGATGGCAAGGCCGTTGCCGGAAACATTGGTGTACACCAGACCCATGATGCCGAAGGGTGCCAGATTGATGATCCAGCGCACGATCTGGGACACCGCATCGGCGGTGTTGGCCATAAAGATCTTGGTGCTCTCAGAGCCGATGCCCTTCATGGCCACGCCGAACATGCAGGCCCAGAACAGGATGCCGATGTAGTTGCCGCTCATGATGGCACTGACGGGGTTTGCCACAAAGTTGGTGAGCAGGGTGCCCATCACCTCGCCCAGGCCCTGCGGCACCACGTCGGACTGGGCGGCATCGGCCAGCACGACGGTCACCGGGAACAGGAAGCTGGTCACCACCGCAATGGCAGCGGCCAGGAAGGTGGTGAGCATGTACAGCCAGATCACCGTGCCAAAGCGGCGGTCCAGCTTGGAAGAACCCTGTGCCAGGGCGCTTGCCACGATCACGAACACCAGCACCGGGGCGATGCCCTTCAGCGCGCCAACGAACAGGTTGCCGAATTCAGCCACCCAGCCTGCACCGGGGGCCACCAGTGCCAGCACCGCACCGATGATCAGGCCGATCAGAATGCGAATGATCAGGCTGATGCCGTTGTAGCGGGCAACTGCCTTGTTCAACGTTTTCATATAGACACTCCTCTTTCCTATTGTACGCCAATGGCGCACAGCTTCCTGTCTCTTACACAAGGACGGGTGTTATTATAGCACATACGGCAGAGAAATGAAAGTGTTTTCAGACATTTTTCGTTCACAAATTTGCATTCAGGTCGGTGCCCATGGGGGTTTTCCGTTGATCTGTATTTGTAGCAAGGACAGTTTTGGCCGTTCGCGGCTTTGTTCTCTCCGTCACCGTCGAGCGGCGCAGGGCGGAGCGAGCGGGGGCAAACAAAAAAAGCCTGCGTGCGCAGTCCTGCATGGCAGGCTCTGCATCCGCAGACCGGGGCTCTTTGGGGGTGTATTCTGTTTCAACCCAGCGGCTGGGTGGGGGCAAGCTTCTGGTAGGCAAAGCGGGGCGAGCCGTCTGCCACATGGATGATGCCGCAGCGGGTAAAGCCGTTCTTTTCCAGCAGATGCTGCATGATCTGGTTGTCGGCGTGGGTATCGGCCCGCAGGCTCTGGCAGTGCTCCATGCTCCGGTCCAGCACTGCCGATGCCACGCCCTTGTGCTTTCCGGCCGATGCCAGACGGTGCACCGTGCCATAGGGCAGGGTATCGTCCAGCCACTGGCCGTCCTCAATGGCGGCGTAGGTGGGGTCCGCCCCCAGAATAAATGCAAATACGGCCTCGATCTGGCCGTTGACCACATAGAGGAACAACCGGTTCGAGTCGATATCCTCCTCCAGCAGTTCCTGCGGCGGGAAATTATCCCCCACTGGGTCGGGTTGCCAGATGCCTTCATGACTGCACGTGCATGGGCATAGATCTGCAGGATCTGCGGCAGATCTCCTCTCACTGCTCCACGAAACATTCATTCCACCTCGTCTTTTCTGCGCTGCGCTCGGTCCGGCACAGCACTTTGAGAATTGTTCTTATTGTACTACAAATTACCATAAAAATCCAGTTCCCGCACCAAAGTACCTTAAAATGCTCCAAAACGGCAAAAAGCAGGGGCTGCTGCACTTTCGGCTAAAACGATGTGCAGCAGTCCCTGCTTTTAAAGCAAGTACCTTATGCGCTGGCGCGGCCATGGCCGGTGCGCACCAGCCGGTATTCCCGCGGGCTGAGACCATACCGCTCGTGGAACAGGCGGTAGAAATAGCTGGTGTTCTCGTAGCCCACCAGAGAAATGATCTGCTGGATGTTCATGTCGCTGCGGCGCAGCATGCGGGCAGCGGTCTCCATACGGTGCTTTTGCAGCAATTCCTTATAGGTGCGTCCGGTCTGGGCACGCACGCACTCGCTGACATATGCCAGCGAAACGCCGTACTCCCGTGCCACGTTGGAAAGGCTTGCTTCGCGGTAATTCTGGGTGATCTCTTTGAGTGCCGCCTGCACCAGTGCTTCGCGGCTGACCGTTCCGGCCCTGACTTCCGGCAGGATAGGATTCGTCTGTGTCATCTGCGTTTCCTCCGTAAAGGGTGCGGCGGGCGGGGACTGGGGATGTCGGACGCCCGCCGCACAGGGAATGGCGGCCTGCCGCCTCTACACCTCAGATACGAACCGACGCACCGGAATATTGCAGAAAGCTAAAAAATTTTTAGTCAATTTTCGTTTATTTTGCCAGCTCCCCCGAAGGGGGAGCTTTATCGGCCGAACTGGTAGATGCTTAAAAGCTCCCCCTTCGGGGGAGCTGGCGAACGCAGTGAGCCTGAGAGGGTTTTCGTCTTACAGAAAAAGACCGCTTCCGCACCGGGCAGAAACGGCCTTTTTCAGGAGAAATAAAGAAAACACGAACCCTCAAAAATGAGGAAGGGAAATGCTCAGAACATGCTCTCGTCCTTATAGCGGCCGGTGCGCACGAACTGCACCCACTCGGCCACATTCACGGCGTGGTCGCCGATGCGCTCCAGATACTTGATGACCATCAGCAGGTCCAGCGCTGCGTCCACCTTGCCGGGGTCTTCGGCGATCTCCTGCGCCAGCTGATGCTTGATGGCGTTGAAGTCGTAATCCACCTCGTCGTCTGCGGTGATCACCCTGCGGGCGGCATTTTCGTCCTCTGCCGTCAGGGCATCGAGGGCATCCAGGATCATCTGGTGGGCCTTTTTGCCCATAGCAATGGCCTGACTTACCGCCGGGTCGCCCTCTTTGCGGACGGTGACAAGGTGGGGGATGATCTCGGCGATGTCGGCGGCATGGTCGCCGATGCGCTCAATGTCCGTGACCACCTTCATGGCGGTGGAGATGCGGCGCAGATCGCCTGCCACCGGCTGCTGACGCAGCAGCAATGTCATGCAGCGGTGCTCGATATCCCGCTCCATATTGTTGATGCGGGCATCCTCCTTCACGATGGCCGCAGCTGCATCGGCATCAGCAACGCAGAGCGCTTCCAGAGCGTTCTCCACGGCATCGGCAGAGTTGCGGCCCATTTCGGTCAGCGAATTTTTCAGCGATTCCAGATCGGTGTCGTACTGTTTGCGGATGCTCATTGGTCTTTCCTCCTCGATTTAACCGAACCGGCCGGAGATGTAATCCTCGGTGCGTTTGTCCTGCGGTGCGCTGAAGATCTGGGTCGTGGGGCCCACTTCCACCAGCTCGCCCAGCAGGAAGAAGGCGGTGCGGTCGCTGATACGGGCCGCCTGCTGCATGTTGTGGGTAACGATGACCACCGTGTAGTTCTTCTTCAGCTCGCTCATCAGCTCCTCCACCTTCATGGTGGAGCCGGGGTCCAGAGCGCTGGTAGGCTCGTCCATCAGCAGCACTTCGGGCTTCACCGCCAGTGCGCGGGCGATGCACAGACGCTGCTGCTGTCCGCCGGAAAGGCCCAGCGCGCTCTTTTTCAGGCGGTCCTTCACCTCGTCCCACAGGGCCGCGCCCCGCAGAGAGCTTTCCACCAGCTCGTCCAGCTCAGCCTTATTGCGCACGCCGTGCAGCTTGGGGCCGTAGGTGATATTGTCGTAAATGCTCATGGGGAAGGGATTGGCCTTCTGGAACACCATGCCCACCCGGCGGCGCAGGTCGGTAAGCTGCATTTCCCGGGCAAAAGATGTCCTCGCCCTTCAGCCGCACATCGCCCTCGATGCGCACATTCGGCACAAGGTCGTTCATGCGGTTGAGCGTCTTTAAAAAGGTGGATTTGCCGCAGCCCGAGGGGCCGATGAGGGCGGTGATCTCCCGCTCGCCCACGTCCAGCGAGATATTTTTCAGCGCCTTGAAGTCGCCGTACCAGAGGTTCAGGTCTTTTGCTGAGATGACCGGCACCTTCGTGTTTTCCATAGAGTACCTCATTGTTGAATTTAAACGAACCCTTTCAGTCACGCCTGACCGTGCCAGGTAGATTTGAAAAAGGGGGAGATTTTTTGATCATCTGCCGGTAAAACCACTTTTCCCCCTTTCATGGCATTGCGCAGCAATGACTGAGAGGGTTTCTTCTCTTTTTACTGTTTCTGTTTCAGTTTTGCTTTGGCCAGCCGGGCGGCCAGGTTGATGGCCAGCACCAGCACCAGCAGCACCGCACCAATGCCCCAGGCCGAGGCAAAATCGCCCCTCAAAGGCACGCAGGTACAGCAGCACCGACAGGGTGGCACCGTTGGAGGTGTAGGCTTTGGCCACGCTCTTGGCAATGACCTCTGCGGCACCGGCGGTGAAGAGCAGGGCGGCACTTTCGCCCACGATGCGGCCCACAGCCAGAATGCAGCCGGTCACGATGCCGTCGATGCTGCAGGGCAGCACGATGGTGCGGATGATGTGCCACTTGCCTGCACCCAAGCCCATGGCACCCTCACGGTAGCCCTGCGGCACCGTCTTGAGGGATTCCTGCGTGGTGCGGATGATGGTGGGCAGGTTCATGACCACCAGCGTGAGCGAACCGGACAGCAGACAGGTCTGGAAGCCCAGCGCCTGACTGAACACCAGCATGCCCACCAGACCGTAGATGATGCTGGGGATGCCCGCCAGCGTTTCGTTGGTGAACTCGATGACCTCGATGAGCCGCCGGTTGGAGGCATACTCGGTCAGGTAGACCGCCGCGCCCACGCCCAGCGGCAGTACGATCAGTAATGTCAGCACGATGACATACAGTGTGTTGAGGATGGCAGGCAGGATGCCGTCGGTCTTTTTCAGCACACTGGCAGTGGTAGAAAGGAACTTCCAGCTGATGTGGGGGATGCCCCGCACCAGCACCATGCCGATGATACCGGCCACCAGAACCATCACCAGAACGGCGCTGGCCCAGACCAGTGCGGTCATGACCCGGTTCCACATCTGACGGGAAGGCGAAAGGCCCTTATTCATCCCGGCTTCCTCCCTTCAGCACAACGTTCAGCACAACATTGATGATCATGATAAAGACGAACAGCACCAGCGCGATGCTGAACAGCGCCTGCCGCTGCAGACCGCCGGCATAGCTCATCTCCTTGGCGATGGCGGTGGTCAGGAATGTGACGCTGCGGAAGGGACTGTCCGGCATGTTGGGGCTGTTGCCTGCCACCATCATCACCGCCATGGCCTCGCCGATGGCACGGCCGATGCCCAGAACAATGCCTGCGGCAATGCCGCTTTTGGCTGCCGGAATGCTGATCTTGAACCATGTTTCGGTGTCGGTGGCACCCAGTGCCAGACTGCCCTGCTCATACTCCGGCGGCACGGCGTTCAGTGCCGTGACCGACACGGACACGATGCTGGGCAAAATCATAATGGAAAGTACCACGATTGCGCTCAGCAGGCAGGCACCGGAAGCCTTGCCGAAGGTCTTTGCCACGGCGGGCACCAGCACCTGCATGCCCAGCAGGCCGAACACCACGCTGGGGATGCCGGACAGCAGCTCGATGGCGGTGACCACCACGGTGCGCAGCTTGGGGTCGGCGGCCTTGGAGAGGAACACCGCCGTCAGCAGGCCGATGGGCACACCGATGATGGCAGCGCCCAGCGTGCCGTAGATGCTGGAAAGGATGAACGGCAGGATGCCGAACAGCGGCTGGGCTGCCGTGGAGGCCCACTTTGTGCCGAACAGGAATTGGAACAGGCCGATCTTGTGGATGGCCGGCACGCCGGAGATCACCATGTACACCGAGATAAGCACCACGCAGCCCACAGCCAGCATACCGCACAGGAAGAAGATGAAGTTCATCACCGCTTCCAGCCATTCGGCGGGGGTGCGGGGCAGCCGCACCCGGCTCAGATAGGATTTTTTGTTCATAGCTGAAATCCTTTATAAAAGCCGCGTCGGCCCGCAGAAACGGCAGCCCGACGCGGCAGTTTTCTTGTTCAGATGCGGGGCAGGCGGTTCGCCGGGGAAACTCCCCGGCAAACCACCCAATTACTCGTTCACGGGCACAGCGCCTGCGGTGCGGATGAGGTCGGCAGCGTCCTTGCTGGTGGCAAAGTCCACAAAGGCCTGTGCCTGCTCCGACAGGGCCACGCTCTTGTTGGTGACGAACACAAAGGGACGCTGGATCTTGTAGCTGCCGTCCTTCACGGTGTCCTCGCTGCACTCCACGCCCTCCACAGTGACCATGGCCATGGTGTCGCCCACAGCGGACAGGGAAGCGTAGCCGATGGCCAGAGGGTTGGCCTCCACAGCGCTGATGACTGCGCCGGTAGCGGTCAGCTCCTGTGCGTACTTGCAGCTGTCCTTCACGTCCACGATGCTCTCAAAGCCATCGCGGGTGCCGGAACCGGCCTCGCGGCCCACCAGAACGATCTCGCCGTCGTCGCCGCCCACATCCTTCCAGTTGGTGATCTCGCCGGTGAACATCTGCTTCAGCTGGTCCACGGTCAGGTCTGCCACCTTGCTGTCCTTGTTGACAACGATGGCGATGCCGTCCAGCGCCACGGTGGTGCCGTCCACGTCGTTCTTCTCGTCGTCCTTCAGGGCGCGGGAGGACAGGCCGATGTCCAGCGTCTTATCGGTAGCACCGGTGATGCCTGCGCCGGAACCGGTGGGGTCGTAGCTGACGGTGACACCCGGCTCCACCTCGGCAAAGCCCTCGGTCAGGGCAGCGATGACGTTCTTCATAGAGGTAGAACCGCCGGTAGCCACATTGCCGGACAGGGTGCCTGCAGCGGTCTCAGCAGCGGCAGAAGAAGAGGTGGACTCCGCAGCAGAGGATGCCACAGTGGAAGAGGCTGCGCCGCCGCAGGCGGTCAGAGCCATAGCCGCCGCAGCAGCGCCGCAGACAGTGATAAACGAACGACGGGTGATCTTTTTCATAACCCTTTTCCTCCAATAAATGCCGGAATGCAGTTCCGGCCGATGTTTTCTTGTTTCTATGTGTTTTCCTTGGGAACGGCCTTATTGTACCGCACCGCCGTGTGCGCTGCGACCATGTACGCGCAAAATGGAGGTAAAGCTTTTGCACAGACTCCGGCGGCTGTGTCAACTTGTGGTAAAGCCGGGCAGAAAAATATGCCGCTTTTCTTTACATGGAGAGAAAAACTGCCCAAAAGGCCTTTTTCCGCCGCTGGGCAGAACGACAAAAAGCCCCGGGCACTCTTTCAAAGAATGCTCGGGGCAAAAGGGTCTGCGGGTCAAACCGTGGTAAGGGAAGGCAGGGTCTTGGTGGCTGCATAGCCGCCATTCTTCTTGACAAGGAACAGCGTCTCGCTGATGCCGTTGATGACGATCTTCAGCACCGCAGGCTGACCATTCCGGTAAGCTTCCTTGATTTCTGCATCGGGGAAGTTCAGCCTCAGATCTTTTTCCTCTGTGGCAAAGGGCTTACCCAACAGCGTGTCGGAGACAAAGAAAGTCCCGGCGGGGGATACCTGCTTCAGCTTTGCTTCGCCCACGGAAGCTTGGAACATGTCGCCGTACTGTCCGCCCTGCCAGCTGCCGCCGCCGGCGTCATAGCGCAGTCTCACCTTGCCGGTGATGGCACCCTTGTCCGTGCCGGATTCCGTGCCCAGATCCACATCCAGCCCAAAGACCTTCACGGCGAAGGGTCCGATCTGGACCTCGTCGTCTGCCAGCTGACCGCTGCCGCCGCAGCCGGTCAGCACGCCGGACAAAGAGATTGCTGCAGCCGCAGCTGCTGCGCTCTTCATAAAGGTACGCCGGGTCATTTTTTCTGCCATAATATTGCCCTCCTCTAAAAGCGTTTTGCTGTGCTTTTAGCGTACCACTTTTTGGGAGTCTGTCAACAAAAATATGGCAAAAAAGGGCGCTCTGTACACATAATTTGCACAGAGCGCCTTCTGCTCAGCAGTATTTTGTTCCGTCCGGGCAGTAGAACTGCACGTACTTCTGCCACTCGGTCTCGCTGATGGTGCGGCGGTAGCAGTCCACCAGTGCATCCACGGCCTGCCGGTCCGCAAAGGTACCGGCACCCGGGCAGTCCAGCACCAGAATGCGGAACCATGCATCGAACAGGTGCTCGGTGAAGCCGGAGTCCCGCGCGCCGCACCGGGCATAAAAGCCCAGCCGCCGCACCGCCATTGCTCTCGTCCTCCGCCTTATCCGGGCATTCGGCCTCAATGAGGATGGCCTGTGCACCCCGCTCGTGCTGCGGCAGGTCGGCCAGCAGCTGCGCGCCCAGCCCTGCAGCACGGTATTCCGGCAGCACGGCAAAGTAATCCAGCTGGCTCACCCTGCTGCCTGCCGGGCGCACCATGAGCAGGTACGCCGCCAGTGTTTCGCCGTCGAACACGCCCCATGTGTGGGCTGTGCCGTCCGCTTCGCTGTTCAGGATCATGCTCAGGGGCTTGAGCTCCGTGGGCGGGAAGTCCCGCCGCATTTCGTCCAGATAGACCCGCGTCAGTTCTTTTTCGTTCAGTTTCCGCCAGCTGTACACTTTGCTCATGGTTTTTCCTCCCGTATCTGCCTTTTGAACCAGTATAGCACACTCCGCGCGGGAACGCAAAAAGCCGCCGGGAGCGGCAGGTTCTGCCCTTCTCCCGGCGGCTTTTATGGGAATGCAGGAGCAACCAGTCTCCCGCACAAATTCCGTTCAGAATGCTATGTGCGTTACAGCATCTTCTTCAGCTCGTCGTACACGAACTGGACCTTGGTGCCGATGATGACCTGGCAAGCGTTCTTGCTGGGACGGATGACACCGGCAGCACCGGCAGCCTTGACAGCCTTCTCGTCCACCTTAGCGTTGTCGAGCACCTCAAAGCGCAGGCGGGTTGCGCAGTAGCCAACTTCCTTCACGTTCTCCTTGCCGCCGACAGCAGCCAGAACAGCGGAAGCGACTTCGGTATAGTTGTTGTTTGCCAGAACGACCTTCTTCTCGGCCTCTTCGTCCTCGTCCTCACGGCCGGGGGTCTTCAGGTCGAACTTGGTGATGGCAAAGTAGAACACTGCGTAGAACACCACGAAGGCTGCGATGCCCAGAGGAATGATCATCCAGGTCTTGGCAGCTGCGGGCAGGGACGCGGAGAACACCAGGTCGGTAGCGCCTGCGGAGAAGCAGAAGCCGGCACGGAAACCGGAGTAGTAGGTGATGATGGTGAAGATGCCGTACAGAGCAGCGTACACAACGTACAGCGGGAAGCACAGGAACATGAAGCCGAACTCGAAGGGCTCGGTAACGCCGCAGACGAATGCGCAGATTGCAGCGGACAGAACCAGACCGATGGCGGCCTTCTTGTTCTTAGCGGTCTTGACCATAGCCAGAGCAGCGCCCAGGACACCGAACATCATGCAGGGGAAGAAGCCGGACATGTACATACCAAGGCTCCAGCCCACATCAGCAGAGGTCTCGCCAGCCCAGAAGTGGCTCAGGTCGCCCAGACCGATGGTGTCGAACCAGAACACGTTGTTCAGAGCGTGGTGCAGGCCGGTGGGGATGAGCAGACGGTTCAGGAAGGCGTAGATGCCGGCGCCGATGCCGTCCATGCCAGCGATGCCGTTGCCGATTGCGACCAGAGCGTCGAAGATGACGGGCCAGACGAACAGCAGGACAACGGACACCAGGATGGAGATCAGACCGGTAGCAATGGCAACGAAACGCTTGCCAGAGAAGAATGCCAGCCAGTCAGGCAGCTGGGTATTCTTGAACTTGTTGTAGCAGGCAGCACCCACAACAGCGGCCAGAATGCCGATGAAGGAGTTGCCGGCGACCTTCTGGAAGGCGATGTAGGTAGCAGTGCCTTCTTCCAGGTGACGGACCATGCCGACCACACCGGGGCTCAGCAGCTGCTGCATCATCAGGTAGCTGACCAGACCGGCCAGACCTGCGGTACCGTCGTTGTCGGCCAGGCCCACAGCGGCACCAATGGCGAACAGCCATGCCATGTTATCGATCAGAGCGCCGCCTGCCTTGACCAGCAGGAAGCCAACGGTATATGCTGCGCCGGAAGTTGCTGCACCGGGAACGCCCATAACGCCCGGAGCAAGGGCATAACCAAGACCCATCAGGATGCCGCAGATCGGCAGCACGGCGACGGGAAGCATCAGTGCCTTGCCCAGTTTCTGGAGATACTTCATCATAAGACACATTCCTCCTTAAGAAATGTTTGTGTTTACAGACGCCTCTGGTTGCAGGCCGTCCATAATTCCGTAATAGAATAGTAACATATTTCCGCAAAAAAAGAAAGTCCCTTTCGCCTTTTTTCTATCAAAATGCATCAAAAGTCCTCATTTGGCCGTTTTTCAGTCGATAATTTTTGGGTTTTCCGCACAAGGGTCGTCTTTGTGTTGAAAATTCTTTTCTTTTTACGACATTTTGCCCAAAGGCTTGCATCCCACAGCCGAATCGGGTACTATACTATTATAAAGAACATGCGCCCTCTCAGGCCGCTTCGCGTCCAGCTCTCCCAAAGGGAGAGCCCTTGGCAAAACCGCAAACTTTGCATGGACTGCCAAAGCCTCCCACTTTGGGGGAGGTGGCATTGCGCAAGCAATGACGGAGAGGGCGAGGATGCAAAATAAAAAGGAGACAGCATTATGGAATGGACTGATATCCGCCTGACCGTGGCCAAGTCCGACGCCGACAACGCCGAAGCCGTTGCCACCATGATCGCCGAGGGCGGCATTTATATCGAAGATTACAGCGACATCGAGCAGCAGGTGGCCGAGATCGCCCATGTGGATCTGATCGAGCAGGAGCTGCTGGACAAGCCCCGCGATACCGTTATCATCCATATGTATCTGGAGCCGGGCGCTTCCCCCGTGGAGACGCTGGCCCTCATTGCCGCCCGCATGGAAGCTGCAAACATCGCCTACACCGTGGAGACCGAGGGCGTGGAGCAGGAGGACTGGCAGAACGGCTGGCGCAAGTATTACCACCCCCTGGAGATCGGCAAACGGCTGGCCGTGGTGCCCTCGTGGCAGCAGTACGACACTGACCGGGTGAAGCTGATCCTTGACCCGGGCCTTGCCTTCGGCACCGGCGGCCACGAGACCACCAGCCTGTGCATGGAAGCGCTGGACGAGCGGGTGACCGGCGGCGAGCGGGTGCTGGACATCGGCACCGGCAGCGGCATCCTTGCCATTGCGGCGCTGAAGCTGGGCGCTGCTGTGGCCGAGGGCGTGGACATCGACCCTGTGGCCGTACGCACCGCAGGCGAGAACGCCGCGTTGAACGGTGTGCAGGACAAGCTGACCGTGCTGGTGGGCGACCTTTCCGATAAGGCCAGCGGCAAATACGACATCATCACGGCCAACATCGTGGCCAACGCCATTCTCAGTCTGGCACCGGCTGTGCCCGGCCTGATGGCAGAGGGTGCCACCTTTATTGCCAGCGGCATCATTGACAGCCGCAAGGACGAGGTGATCGCCGGGCTGGAAAAGGCCGGCCTTGCCGTTGTGGAAGTGAAGGAGAAGCGCGGCTGGGAGTGCATCGTCTGCAAGAAAGCGTAAGGAGATTTTATGCCGCACCGTTATTTTACCACCGAGATCTCTGACGGCACCGCCACCCTGCGCGGGGCCGATGCCCACCATCTTGCCCGTGTGATGCGCGCAAGGCTGGGCGATACTGTCATTCTATGCGACGGCAATGCCGTGGAATACACCGCCACCATCACCGGCTTTGGCGATGAGTGTGTGGAGTTCCCGGTGGAGCCGGGCTACCCCAGCGCCGCCGAACCCAGCGTGGAGGTCACTCTGCTGGCCGGCTACCCCAAACAGGACAAGCTGGAGCAGATCATCAAGCACGGCGTGGAGCTGGGCGCAGCCCACATCGTGCCCTTCTTCAGCCGGTATTGCGTGGCCGCGCCCAAAAAAGAGGAGCAGAAGAACGAGCGCTACAACCGCATTGCGGTGGAAGCCGCCAAGCAGTGCGGCCGGGGCATTCTGCCGGATGTGGCCCTGCCGCTGGCAAACTTCGGGGCCGTGTGCCGCACCTTTGCACAGTACGACCTTGTGCTGTTCTGCTACGAGTGCGGCGGCGCGCCCCTGCGCGACCTGCTGGCCGCAGCAAAGCCCGCCGATGGTGAAAAACTGAAAATCGCCATCGTGACTGGTGCCGAGGGCGGCTTTGCCGCCGAGGAAGCCGAAATGGCCGCCAAAGCCGGAGCCAAAACGGTTGGCCTTGGCCCCCGCATCCTGCGGTGCGAGACCGCCCCGCTGGCCGTGCTTGCGTCCGTCATGACCCTGACGGGAAATCTGGAATAATGCTTTGTGCTGCCAGTACATCACCCAGCGGGATGATAAGGACATCTACGTGCAGGATGAGCGGGGCGACATCAATCAGCGTGAGGATCCCAACATCGTCCTGACCACCAAAGACGAGACCACCGGCAAAACCAAGACCACTTCCAACACCGTCACCATTACCGCCGAAGACGGCAACACTGCCAATGTGACCCTGCAGGATGTGCACATTCAGCCAGACTCCAAGGGGAGTTCTGACCCCGCACCCATCGAGATCAAGGGCAACGGCAACACTAACCTTGAGCTGAACGGCGATAATATCGTTCTCAGCGGCATGTTCCTGCTGGCCGCAGGCTTTGTGCTGGACCGCAAAGGCCGCCGCATGAACTAAGAAACCATTTTTTAAAGCCATCTCCCCCTGCTGTGCATTCCGCAAGCTGCACGGCAGGTTTCCCAAACAAAGGGGGCTGCTGCACACATCCATGCGTGCAGCAGCCCCTGTTTTTATTTGATCTCTGCTTCCAGCAGAGCTTTCTTCACGTTCAAAAGGTTCTGCGGGCTCACCGAGAAGCTGCGCAGGCCCATCTGCAGATACTGCACCGTGTTCACCGGGTTGCCCACGGCCAGGCCGCAGATGGTCACCGGCACATTGCGAACCTTTGCGGCATCCATCACCATAGTGATGAGCTTTTTCATGGCCGGGCTGGCGGGGCGGTAGTAGCGCTCGGCGCTGGCCAGCTCCCGGTCGGCGGCGTGGGTGTACTGGGTCAGGTCGTTGGTGCCGACCACAAGAAAATCGACCCCGTGCTCTACAAATTCCTCAGCGGTCAGGCAGGCAGCGGGTACGCTGAGCATCACGCCGAACTTTGTATCTTCGTTGAACGCCACGCCGCGCTCCCGCAGGTGCTCGCGGCAGCGCTCCACCACACGCATGGCTGCGTCCCAGTCCTCCACATTCGTCACCATGGGGAACATCACCCGCAGCGGGCCGCGGGCCGCTGCGCGCAGCAGCGCACAGAGCTGCGTCTCGAACTGGTGGGGCTGGCGCAGACTGTTGCGGATGCCCCGCAGGCCAAGCTTGGAAGACTGCAGGCCCTGATAGGCGTCGGAAATGGTGCGGTCTGAGCCAAAGTCGAAGGTGCGCACCGTTACCGGGCAGCCCTTGGCGGCAGCAAGACAGGAGCAGTAGAAGAAATACTGTTCCTGCTCATCGAGGATGCGGCCCGGCAGCATCATGTAGCCGGTGCGCAGCAGGCCCACGCCCTGTGCGCCGGACTGCATGGCCGTGTCGATGTCCTCCGGCCCAAAGCAGTTGGCCAGCAGCTCAAAGGGCTGGCCGTCCTTTGTCCTGTTGGGCAGAGCATGCAGCTGCCCCATCTCTTCGTTCTCCCGCTGCAGCTCGCAGATGCGGGTCTCGGCCTGCTGGCGGGCGGCAGCGTCCGGGTCCAGCGTGCACTGGCCCCCGGTGGCGTCCAGAATCACGGTGCGGCCGTCGCAGTCGTCCAGAAAATCCCGGCCCACCTGCACGATGCCCGGGATATTCATTGCCCGGGCAATGATGGCCGCGTGGCTCTGGCCGCTGCCCTCTGCCGTGATGATGCCTAAAATCATGCCGGAGGGCACGCTGAACAGGTCGGTGGGCATCAGCCGCTCTGCGGCAAGGATCACCGGGTGATCCAGCGCCAGCCACATGCGGGGGCGGTTGGTGATGATGTTGATGACCCGGCGGCTTGCGTCGAGAATATCCACACTGCGCAGCTGCATGTAAGGGTTATCCTTCATGTTGGCCAGCTGGTCGGCGTAGCGCTGGCCCACCTGATTCATGGCCGCTGCCGCGCCGATGCCTGCATTGATGCAGAAGCGCACCTCGTTCATCATGCCCTCGTCGTCCAGCATCATGCTCTGGAACTGGAAGATGGCCTGCTCGCTGGGTGCGGCACGGTCTGCCATGGATTCCAGCTCGTCCTGTGCGGTGCGGATGGCATCGGTGAGCAGCTGCAGCTCCCGGGACGGTTTAAAGGGGCCCACGGTCGTGGTCTCCACATGGTGCTCCAGACGGCTCACCTGCCCCAGCACAAGGCCGGGAGAAGCGCAGGAACCTTTATACACTTTCATGTTCGGTCACCTCCGGCAAAAGCTCGGCTTCCGGCGTGGTCAGGGTGCGCCAGACCAGCGCCTGCAAAAAGGTATTGGGCAGCAGCGCGGCCAGTGCGGCCCGCGCCGCATCGGCACTGCCCTCAAACAGCGGTGCAAAGCTCTGCATCCGTGCCTGATCGCACTTTGCAAGGAATGCATCGCACAAAGTATGGGTGGTGTAGTAATGGGCCGGATCCACACCAGCATCTTCCGCGGCGGCTTCCAGCGGGGCAAGCTCGGCGTCCTTCATCTTGGCCAGCAGCAGGGCCGCATCCGCCGTCAGGGTGACCGGGTATTTCTCCCGCACGGCCTTTTGCACCCGCTCAAATTTTGCGTGGAACGCAGCAGCGTCCGCGCAGCTCTGGGCATCACAGGAGACAGCATAGGCACACCCCCGCAGATATCCCATAGCGCGGCGGGTATCATAGTAGCCCAGCTCAATGTTGCGGCGGGCGGTGTCGGGGTCAAAGTGCAGGATGTCGCCCAGCTCCCAGTAGCTGCGCACCATCACGGTGGGCAGACCGGTGAGGTTGGGGCGGGTGATGCCCACCCCCTCCAGGTCCACGCACACCAGCTCGTCGGCACCCATCTTTTTGGCAAGGCCGGTGGGCATGTTGTCGCTGTAGCCGCCGTCCAGGAACTTGACCCCGTCGATGTCCCGCGCCCGCAGGGCCGGGAAGCAGGCCGCCGAGGCCATCAGGTAGTCCTTGACCTTTCCTGCCGGGATCTCGTCCAGCGTCAGCTCCCGGGGCTTTAAGCCCCGCTGCTCCACCGTGACAAGGCCAAAGCGGATGTTGGCGCGGCGCAGGGCATCCTCGTCCAGCACCCGTTCCACGATCTCTTCCAGCGGCGAGACGTCCATGCCGCCGGCCTTCACCACGCTGCGCAGGAACTGGTGCAGGGCCGAAAGGTCGGCATCCTCCTCCGGCAGCTCCATCACATCCTTGCTGCGGATGGCCAGCCACATATCGCGGGCCGTCTCGTACTGGTCCAGCACGAACATGGCACCGTTCAGGCTGCCAACGCTGGTGCCGGTAATGATCTGCGGGTGCCAGTCCAGCTCCATCAGCGCGCGCCACACACCCACCTGATAGCTGCCCCTGGCTCCGCCGCCCGCCAGCACCAGAGCTTTGCACGGAGCTCTGCGATCATCCATTGCATCCGCCTCCTTTGATCGTTTCCGGTTTTGTTCAGATTATAGCATATTTCCAGAGAAATTTCTTCCGTTTTTTGTAAATTGATGCCTTTCTCCCGGCAAAGAAACATGGTATACTTGTCAGGATTTCAAAAGGAGGCATTCTCATGCACTGCAAGCAATGGATCTTTGATATGGACGGCACCCTGACCGACAGCATGACCGTGGTGTGGGAGGGTGCCCCCGACGCACTGCTGCGCCGCTATGGCCGCACCCCGCGGGGGGATCTGCGCGCCACACTGCTGAACATGGGAATGCAGGAGGGCGCACAGTATCTGATCCGGGAATACGGCCTGCCGCTGACCGAGGAAAGCTATTTTTCCGTGATGCGCGAGGTGATCGCCGAATTGTACGAGACCGTGGAGCTGAAACCCGGCGTGCGCACGATGCTGGCAAAGCTGCAGGCCGAGGGCGCACGCATGTGCCTGTGCTCCAACACCTGGGCCGAACAGTGCCGCACCGTGCTTACCCGGCTGGGCATCGCGCAGTATTTCTCCTTCATCGTGGAAGCGCAGGGCGTGCTGCACAAAAGCCGCCCGGAGGTGTTCTTTGAGTGCATGAGCCGTCTGGGCGGTGCAGATCCCGCCGCCTGCGCCGTGTGCGAGGATGCCGTATACGCCGCCGCCACCGCCCACAAGGCCGGGTATTACGTCATTGGCATCGCAGACGCGCACCTGCCTGCCGCCGACGAGCCGGAGATGCGCCGCATCTGCAGCCAGTTCGTGCCCCAGTGGGATGCGCTGGACTGGACACGTGTGTAAAAAAAAGGGCCGCAGCGTGCGGTTCTTTTCTTTATCTGATCCTTCTTTGCTCTTGCATTTTGTGCGCAAGAAGAGTATGATATTATAAATAGGACTGCCCCAAGGGGGAAGTGTCCTCATTTGTGAGAATACACTCTGTGATTTTCAATATAAAGGTATAATATCCGTAAAGAGGAGACCTTCCGTCATGAACAACCCACTCGTCAGCATTATCGTGCCTGTGTACAACGTGCAGAATAGTGTTGCCCGCTGTCTGGAGAGCATTTGTGCCCAGACATGGAAGGATATCGAGGTCATTCTGGTCAACGACGGGTCCCGGGACGAAAGCTTTTCCATCTGTGAGCAATTCCGTGAAAAGGACCCCCGCATCGTTCTGGTGGACAAATCCAATTCCGGTGTGTCGGAGACCCGCAACTGCGGCATGTCCCTTGCAAGGGGCAAGTATGTGCAGTTTGTGGACAGCGACGATTATCTCGACCCTGATTTTACCGAGCGGCTGGTGACTGCCGCCGAAGCGAACAACGCCGATCTGGTCATTGCACCTTACTGGATGGTGATTCCCGCCAACTCTTCCAAGGCCACGCAGGCACTGGAAAACCTGCAGGAAAACCTTGGCATCGATACCGAGAAAAAGCCTGATGATATCCGTGAATACGGCTTCCTGCCCGAGGGCATCTACGACCGCGATACCTTTGCCCTGCGCCTGATGGAGAAGCCCGCATCCTTCTTCTACAGCGTGCTGTGGAACAAGCTCTATCGCCGGGATATTCTGGCAGACCATCATCTGCAGTTCACCAGCGAGGTGCGCTGGGCCGAAGACCTGGTTTTCAACCTGGAATACATTTTGTACGCCAATGTTTTCGTATCCATTTCCAAAGCGGGCTACCACTATGTGCAGAACCCCCAGAGCATCTGCCACACCCAGATCAATCTGGCTTCCATCGTGCAGAACAAACTGCAGGTGTTCCGCTATTACAAGGAGCTGTACACAAAGCTGGGCCTGTACGATCAGGTGCAGCCGCAGCTGTATAAATTCCTGACCGCGTTCTCCGAGAACGCCTATCCCTCCGGTTCTCCCCAGAAGATCATCATGGACATGGCCAACCGCTGGGGCTTTGGTGTTCTGGATGCTTCCGACAAGGAAAAGAAACACAAAACCGAACCCGATGCCTGATCTCCGGGCACGAAAAAAGAGCCGTGAAAGCGGCTCTTTTTTGTTTGCCATTTTACCGGTCGATCCAGCTGCGGAAGGCTTCGCGCACTGCACCCTCCCGTCCGCGCGGGATGGGGATGCGCGCACCGCTGCACATCTGCAGCTCGCCCGCCGTCAGCAGCTGTGCCGCCGCCAGATTGACCACATAGGAGCGGTGCGGCTGCAAAAAAACGCCCGTCTTCCAGCAGCGGCTTTGCTACCTCGGCAAAGGACACCCGCAGCGAAAGGGACACCACATCCTCGCCGCTGAGCAGATGGAAGTGCACCACATGGTGGGTGCACTCCAGATATTCGATCTGCGCATAGGCCAGCGCCCGCAGGCCTTCGGCGGTGACAACGGTCATTGCCGGGCCGTACTCCGGCTCTGTGGCGCGGGCAAGCAGGGCCGAAAGCTCCTGCTGGTGCACCGGCAGAAGCAGATACTGCATGGCATCCACCCGGAAAGCACTGTAGGCGTGGGCCGGTGTGCGGGCCGCAAAGGCCAGCGGAGCCCTGCGGCCCCGGCGGCGCAGCTCCGCAGCCGCCGAAAGCCCTGCCGGGGCCGCTACAGCGCCCAGCTCGATGAGATACAGGTCAAACCGTTCTCCCTCGGTGTCCCGGCGCAGCAGCGCATCTGCATCCGGCAGCTGCTGCACGATGCACGCATCCTGCCGCCGGGCAAAATATTCCATGCACTGGCGTTCCAGCCCGCTGCGCAAGGCCGCGTCCGGGCTGCATACCGCAATGTGAAATACCATCTCACATTCTCCTTTCCGCCAGCCGCCCGCCTTGATTTTTGCGCAGGGCTGGAGTATGATAAATAAAACTTTGCTGCATCGAAAAAAGAAAAAACGGAGGGACCCGCCATGCCGCAGCCGCTTGTCAGCGTTATTGTGCCCGCCTATAACGCGGCGGGCTTCATCTCCCGCTGTGTGGAAAGCATCACATCCCAGAGCTACCCGGAGCTTGAGATCCTTCTGCTGAACGACGGCTCCACCGACGACACCTTTGCTGTCTGCCGGAAGCTTGCTGCCGCCGACAGCCGCATCCGTGTGGTGGACAAGCCCAACACCGGCGCAGCAGACACCCGCAGCTGCGGCCTTGCCCTTGCCCACGGCGAATACATCCAGTTTGCGGACAGCGACGATCACCTGCTGCCGGGCTGCACCGCAAACCTGGTGGCTGCTATGCAGCGCAGCCATGCCGACCTTGTGCTGGCTCCCTACCGGATGATGGTGCCCCGCAAGGATGGCGGCTATGACACCCGGGAGTACAGCCTGCTGCCCGCCGGGGTGTACAACAAGGTGGATTACCTGTGGCAGCTCACCGGCAATGCCGCTGCCTTTTACTACGGCGTGCTCTGGAACAAGCTCTACCGCCGGGATCTCATCCAGATGGCGCACATCCGGTTCGAGCATGTGGTATACGCCGAGGACCAGCTGTTCAACACCCGGTATCTGCAGGTGGCACAGCGGTTTGCCGCCATCGACGAAGCCGCCTACTGCTACATCCAGAACCCGCAGAGCGTATGCCATACGCAGGTGAGCGCGGCGGACATGCTGCGCCACCGCAGCCGGATGTACCACACCTATAAGGAACTGTGCATCCAGCTGGGCGTGTACGATAAATTCCGCCTGCGGCTGCACGGCATCTATCTGAGCCTGTTTGAAAGCCCTCTGCCCAACGGCCCGGTGCAGAAGCTTTCCGACGCATTTGCCCGCACCCACAGCCGCATCTGAGAAAAGGAGAACCTATGGAATTTCCCCTTGTAAGCATCATCGTGCCCATGTACAACACTGCCGGGTGCATTGCCCGCTGTGTCAAAAGCATTTGCGCTCAGACTTATAAAAGCATTGAGATCCTGCTGCTGAACGATGGCTCCACCGACGACACCCTTGCCGTCTGCCGCGCCCTTGCCGCCAGCGACCACCGCATTGCACTGGTGGATAAAACCAACACCGGCGCAGCGGATACCCGCAATCAGGGCATTGCGCTGGCCCACGGCAAATACATCCAGTTTGTGGACAGCGACGACTGGCTGGCCCCCGATTTTACGGAAAAGCTGGTCTCCGCCGCCGAGGCCCACACCGCCGATCTTGTGATCGCGCCCTTCTGGATGGTGTACCCGGAAAACTATGTGGAGCACATCCGCCCATGGGAAAAGGCGCTGCAGCATGTGCTCCAGCGCAATCCGCCCCGCACCCGGGCCTATGGCTATCTGCCGGGGTGTACACCGGACAGGAATACGCAAAGCATCTGATCCAGAAGCCGAACACCTTCTACTATGGCAGTCCCTGCAACAAGCTCTACCGCCGTGATCTCCTGCGGAAGCACAGCCTCCATTTCCGCAAAGAATTGTTTGCGGAGGATCAGCTGTTCAACACCGAATATCTGCGCTATGTGCGCACCGCCGTTTCCATCCCGGACATCGGCTATTACTACCTGCAGAACAGCCAGAGCGTCTCCCACTCCAGAGTGACCACCGCCGACATCCTTTCGCTGCGGCGGCGGGTGATGGGCCTGTACAAGAGCATCTATACCGAACTTGGCATCTACCCGGAAACGCGGGCGGCCATCCTGCGTTCGCCCTTTGGCGAAAACGAGTTCACTCTTCCGCCGCTGGACACCCCACAGACGCACTGCTGCAAGCTGTGACCCTATAAAAAGCACCCGGCTGCCGCCGAGAGCCGCTCTGGCTCCTGCACGGCTCCGGGTGTTTTTTGCGCTTTCTCAGCAGCCGATGGCGGCACACTTCTCCGCCAGCCAGCTGCGCTCTTCGTCGTTCAGGTGCGGTGCCAGCTTTGCAAACACCTGACGGTGGTAATCGTTCAGCCATGCGATCTCGTCCTTATCCAGCACACCGGGCAGGATGGGAGAGGTGGCAATGGGCACGAACATCAGCGGTTCAAAACCAAGGAAGGTACCGTACTGGTTATCGGCCTTGTGCACGCACACCAGCTCGTTCTCGATGCGGATGCCCACGAGGTCGGTCTCGTAAACGCCCGGCTCGTCGGTGACCACCATGCCCGGGCGCATGAGCACGGAGTTGGTGCCGCGCAGGCTGTGGGGGCCTTCGTGCACGTTGCCCACAAAGCTGACGCTGTGACCGGTGCCGCAGCGGTAGTTGATGAGGTGCCGCCACAGCGGTTCCCGGGCAATGGTGTCGATCATCTTACACTCGCAGTAATCCAGCCAGACGGCCTTGGCAAGGTCGATGTGGCTCTGCAGAGTCCATGTGTAGAAGCGCTTTTCGTCCTCGGTCAGCGGGCCAAGCGGGTAGGTGCGGGTGATGTCGGTAGTGCCGTCCATGTAGGTGGCACCGCTGTCCACCAGCAGAAAGCCCTTCTTTTCCAGCACAGCGTGATCTTCCGGGGTGGCGTGGTAGTGCATCATGGCTGCGTTGCCGCCGTAGGCCGCAATGGTGCCAAAGCTTTCCACAAGGAATTTATCGTCCGCACTGCGGTACTTGTGCAGAATTTCATCCACCGTCAGCTCGGTCAGGGTCTCACCGGCAGCAAGGCGGCTTTCCAGCTCGATCTGGAACCGCACCATGGCCACAGCGTCCCGGATATGGGCCTGCTTTGTGTGGGCAAGCTCCGTTTCGTTCTTCACGCCCTTCATCATCAGCAGCGGGTCGGTGCCGTCCTTCACGGTGAGGGCAGGGTTCTGCTCCAGCACCTGATACACGGCGTAGTTCACCGTGGAGCACTCGGCCAGCACGGTCTGGGGTTCCGTCTCAGCAGCGAGGAACTTCAGCACATCGTCGTACTCCGCCAGCGTGATGCCGCTGGCTTCCAGCTCTGCCTTTGCCTCCGGGGTGACGCGGGCCGTGTTGATGAAGAGTACCGCGCGGCTGGGGGTCACATAGCAGTAGGCCATGGCATAGGGAGTGCACTCAATGTCCATGGCGCGCAGGTTCAAAAGCCATGCCAGATTATCCAGCTTGCCCACAAACTGAGCGGTGCAGCCCCGCTCCTTGAGCTTGCTGCGCAGCTGATCCAGCTTTTCCGCCGGGGAGAAGCCCGCATATTCTTTCGGCAGGATCCACGCTGGGGTATCCGGCAGGGCAGGGCGGCCCTCCGTCCACAGCTCGTCCTCAAGGTTCAGGGTCTTGATGGAAGCGCCCTTCTTTTCCAGTGCCTTTTTCAGGTCGTTCACGAGGGCCGTGCTGGCGGTCAGGCCGCACAGGCCCAGTGCTTCGCCCTCATTCAGGGCATTTGCGCAGTATTCCTCCACGGTGGGCACGCCGGGTTCCCCCATGCGCTGCAGCTTGATCTCGGTACCCGCAATTTCCTTCTCGGCCTGCACAAAATAACGGCCGTCGGCCCACAGGGCGCTCTCGGTGCGGGTGACCACGAAGTTGGAGTTCTCGCCGTGGAACCCGGAGAACCAGGTCAGGCTGGTGTAATGGCAGGGCAGGTATTCGCTGGCGTGGGGATCACCCACAGGGATCAGATAAACGGCCACGCCGTTTGCAGCCATGGCGGCACGCAGCGCGGCAAGGCGCTCGGGTACGGTATTCATGCTCATATGATTTGCTTCCTTTTTTCTCTCACCGGAAAGCCCGGCAGCGGTGCATTTTTTCTGTTTGGCCTTATTGTATCATTCCGGGAAAAAGATTGCAATGCAGGGGCGGGACGGTTTGGAATGACCTCCGCTGCCGGAGAGCATCCTCGCTGGCTGGACCCTCTCAGTCAAAGCCTTGCGGCTTTGCCAGCTCCCCCGCCGACCTTCAGAAAACAAAAAGCCCCCCTGAGTGGAACGACTTCCCCGGCCGGGGAAGATGGCGAAGCCAGAAAGGGGAACGGCTGGCGAACGCAGTGAGCCTGAGAGGGTTGGCGTCCTCTCAGCAAAACCGTCAGGTTTTGACTGAGGGAGTTCGTTCTCCCTCAAAATGCCGCCAATTTGCAAAAAAAGTTACAATTTTTTCTTGAAAAAGGCGGTTTTCCCATTGACAGCCTTGTTATAATAGGAGTGTAAGTTTTTTGAGCCAGCACTCTGCGGCTCTGTGTGCTATTCGAAGAAAGAGGCAATTGAATCATGACCAAAATCGATATTTTCTCCGGCTTCCTTGGTGCCGGTAAAACTACCCTGATCAAAAAGCTCATCAAAGAGGCCTTTGCCGGCCAGCAGGTGGTGCTGATCGAGAACGAGTTCGGCGAGATCGGCATTGACGGCGGCTTTCTGAAGGAAAGCGGCATCCAGATCAACGAGCTGAACGCCGGCTGCATCTGCTGCTCTCTGGTGGGCGATTTCCGCGCCGCTCTGCAGCAGGTGGTGGAGCAGTACCACCCCGACCGCATCGTCATCGAGCCCTCCGGCGTGGGCAAGCTGTCCGACGTGACCCGCGCTGTGGAAGGCGTGGCTGAGCATCTGGATGTGCAGCTGAACAGCTTTGTCACCGTGGCCGATGTGAACAAGGTCAAGATGTATATGAAGAACTTCGGCGAGTTCTACGACGACCAGATCAGCCACGCAAGCTGCATCATCCTCAGCCGCACCCAGACCGCCTCTGAGGAAAAGATCGCCGCCGCTGTCGCCCTGCTGCGTGAGAAGAACCCCACCGCCACCATCGTGACCACCGCATGGGACGCGCTGACCGGTGAGCAGATCCTGAAAGCCATGTCCACCAAGAACGACTTCAAGGCCGAGCTGATTGCCATGGCCGCCAAGGCAAACGAGAAGCACGCCGACGAGGACGAGGAAGAAGAGCATCACCACCATCATCACCACTATGACGAGAACGGTGTGTGCAGCTGCGGCCATCATCACGACCACGATGATGATGATGACGAGGATGAGCACGAGCATCACCACGATCATGATGAGGATGATGACCACGACGAGCACCATCATCACCACGATCATGACGACCACGACCATTGCTGCTGCGGCCACCATCACGACCACGATGATGACGATGATGACGACGAGCACGAGCATCATCACGACCATGACGACCACTGCTGCTGCGGCCATCACCACCATCATCATGACCACGACGCCGATGAGGTGTTCACCAGCTGGGGCGTCGAGACGGCCCGCAAGTTTACCAAGGCTGAAGTGGAGCACGCCCTCACCGAGCTGGACACCGGCAATTACGGCATGATCCTGCGCAGCAAGGGCATCGTGAACGGCGGCGCAGACGGCTGGCTGGAGTTCGACTATGTGCCCGGCGAATGGGAAGTGCGTGCCCGCGGTGCAGATGTGGGCGGCAAGCTGGTCGTGATCGGCTCCAAGCTGAACGAAAAGGCCATTGCAGAGCTGTTCGGCTGCTGAGCTCCTTCAGTCAAACTGGTTTGCCAGGCCATGCAGAGCTGTTCGCCTGCTGATAATGATTTTTTAAGGAGAAACCATTCCTATGGCAAAAGAAATTCCGGTCTACCTGTTTGTGGGCTTTCTGGAAAGCGGCAAGACCAAATTCATTCAGGAGACCTTTGAAGACCCCAACTTCGACTCCGGCGACAAGACCCTGCTGCTGATCTGCGAAGAGGGCGAAGAAGAGTACAACCCCAAGAAGTTCGCCTTCCCCGGTGTGACCGTCAAGGTGATCGAGGATAAGGCAGAGATGAACCCGCAGAATCTGGCCAAGCTGGAAAAGGAATCCGGCGCCGGCCGTGTGGTCATCGAGTACAACGGCATGTGGCTGCTGCAGGATCTGGCCGAAGCTCTGCCCGAGAGCTGGATCGTGTACCAGTGCATTGCCACCGCCGACGGCACCACCGCCCTGACCTACGCCCGCGACAACTCCATGCGCAGCCTGCTGCTGGACAAGATCGCCCGCAGTGAGCTGATCGTGTTCAACCGCGCTGAGGCCGTGAACAACGATGCCGCCCGTCAGGAGCTGCACAAGCTGGTGCGTCAGGCTTCCCGCAAGTGCGACATCGCCTACGAGTTCAAGGACGGCAGCGTGGCTTACGACGACATCCCTGACCCGCTGCCCTTTGACATCAACGCGGACATCATCGACATTCCGGATGACGATTTCGGCATCTGGTACATGGACTGTCAGGACGAGCCCCAGAAGTACACGGGCAAGACGGTCAAGTTCCTCGCACAGGTCTGCCAGACCAACCGCGCCGGCAAGAACAGTTTCGTGCCCGGCCGGTTCGCCATGACCTGCTGCGTGCAGGACATCCAGTTCGTGGGCTTTCCCTGCAGCTACGACGGCTACAAGGCCCTCGAGCAGCGCAGCTGGGTGCGGGTGACCGCCAAGGTGGGCTACAAGTTCCACAACATCTACCGCGGCAAGGGCCCGGTGCTGACCGCCATTTCGGTGGAGCCTGCCGAAAAGCCGCTGAACGATGTGGTAACATTCTCTTGATCTGATCTTTCAAGGAGGTCCCGGCATGAAAACACTGTTTCGTATCCTTGGCACGGCCGCTGCTGTGGCCGTTACCGGTGCTGCCATTGTGGCACTGGACAAGATCCTGAACCAGAAAGACCCGCTCCATGTGGAGGAAGTAGAGTTCCCGGAGGACGCCGAGCAGAACGCTGAGGAAGCCGCCAAGACTGCCGAAGCCTACGCCGAAGCGGAAACCAAAGCCTCCGATGCTGCCAACGAAAAGGCTGCAGAAGAAGCTGCGCCGGAAGCTCCTGCCGAAGAAGCGGCAGCTGCTGCCCAGCCCGCCGAAGAAGCCTCTGCCCCGGCGGCACCCGCGGAGGGCGGTGAGAAGCCGGTGTTCGACCCGGAAGCTCCCAACCAGAACCCTGTGGAAGCAGGCCCCGCTGTTGCTCCCAAAGACGAGAGCGGAAAATTCGACCCCACCAAGATCGCCGAAGCCAGCGACTTTGGCGACTGGGAAGAACAGGGCTGCAAAGGATAACCTATGACCCAAAAAGGGACGATGTGATGTTCACATCGCCCCTTTTTTGTTATTCTCCTCTTGCCAGCTGCTGCAGCTTTTTCCTGTCCAGCACCTGCACGCCGCCCCGGAACAGCCGCACCCAGCCCTCCTGCGCAAAGTATTTCAGCATCCGGCTCACCACCTCGCGGGCAGACCCCATGTATTTTGCCATCTGGTCGTGGGTCATGCGCACCTCATCACCGCCGGTCTTGGCCAGCTCATCGGTGAGAAAAATGGCAAGCCTGCGGTCTGCGCTCATGAACAGCACCTGCTGCATGGTCCACATGCTGTCGGAAAAGCGCTCCGCCGTCATCTGATAGGCGTAGCAGCGCACATGCACATTCTGCTGCATCAGCCTGCGGAAAACGCCCGCGCTGATGCAGTAGGCCTCGGTGTCCTCTTCGGCATCAATATACAGGTCGATGTTCACCGAGTCCATCACGCAGGATGCCGACAGGATGCACACTTCCCCGCCGAACAGGCGGTAGAGGGTCACGTCCCGGCCGTCCTCCGACAGCAGATAGGCCCGCAGCTGGCCGGTGCGCAGCAGCAGGATGCCCACACAGCTTTCCAGTGGGCTGTGCACCCTTGCCCCCTTTGCGTAGTGCACCGGACGGGTATAGCGGCAGAGCATGTCCTGTTCGTCAGGTGTCAGGTCGTTCCAGAAGGGAAAACCTTTGGCCAGACAATCGCGGTGTTCCTTTGTTGTTTCCGACATTGCTTTTCATCCTTTCCGCAGGGCCTTGGCGGCTTCGGTGCCTGCCAGTGCACCCTCGTAGACGGCCTTAGCCACCTGCAGCAGGCCGCCGGTGCAGTCCCCGGCCGCGTACAGGCCGGGCACGGTGGTCTGCATTTTTTCGTCCACCACGATGCGGTTCCCGTCCACCTCTGCGCCGATCTTCCTAGCCAGTGCGGTGCTGCCCGCCACGCCCAGTGCCACAAATACACCGCTGACAGGCAGCTGCACACCGCCGGACAGCTGCACGCCGGTGACAACGGTTTCGCCCAGAACAGCCTCCACGGCCTGCGGATAGACTGTGACCTCCGGCGGGAAGTCCGCCGTCAGCGGTGCGCCGTTGGTCAGCAGAGCAACGCTTTTTGCCACCGGCAGCAGAGCCTGCACCTCGTGCAGGGCGTACTCGCCGCTGCCCAGCACCGCCACGTCCTTGCCGCGGTAGAAAAGCGTCGCAGACGGCACACCAGCTCACGCCGTGGCCCTCCAGCCCGGCAAGGCCCGGAATGCGCGGCACCGCACGGGAGGCCCCCGTGGCCAGGATCACCGCGTCCGCCGGGTAATTTTTATCCGCTGTTTCTACGGTGAGTTTATCCGTATAGGTCAGGCCCACGGCTTCGGCTGTGACGAATCTCACACCAAGGCGCTTTGCATTCTCGATGCTGCGGCGCTCCAGCTCCGCACCGGAAACCGGCTGAGCAAAGCCGTAATAGTTTTCAATTTTTTCGGCGCGGTCCAGCGCACCGGGGCCCTTGGTGAGCACCGTGGTATCCACACCGGCGCGGACAGCGTACAGCGCGGCGGATACGCCCGCCGGGCCGGAACCTATCATGATGATGCTGGGCATGGGAAAACCCTCCTTCGGATGCATTTTTTTACAGTATACACCTTTTTTTGAAAAATTTCCGTGACCGGGTCGCAAAGCATCGGTTTTTCGGACGGTCCTGCTCCGGTTCGCTGTCAGCGGATCGTCCCATGCACAAACGCGCTGTCGTACAGGAATCTTCCTGCTCGGCAGCGCGCTTTTTTCTTTCTTCAGAACACCAGCTGCACCAGCAGCACATAGCACAGCGTACCGCCTGCGACACTGAGCAGGGTCTCATGCTTCCACTTGTGCAGGCCCACCGTCACCAGCAGGGCGATGGCCTCCGGAATGCCGCGGCTGCCCGCAAAGGGGTGACGCTTTTCAGGCAGTAGACGATCAGCATACCAAAGATGGCGGCAGGCAGCACCCGGCCCAGATACCGCACCACCTCCGGCGGCTGCTGATCCTTGGAAGAGAACACCACAAAGGGCAGAAAGCGGGTGAGCATGGTGGCGGCGGTGCACACTGCAATGGTCAGGCCCATCTGGACTGCGGTCATGCGCCCACCTCCTCGCCGCTTTTTTCTGCTTCAGTGCCTTCGGCCTTTTCGATCGGTTTACGCAGGGCCAGCAGCAGGATCAGGATGCATCCCATGGAGGGCAGCAAAAAGCTGCCGGATCCAAAAAACACCAGACACGCCAATGGGGCGGCAAGGCCGATCAGGGCGCTGTAGTGCTGCCGGTCCTTTTCCCACTGGTTGAGAAAGATCACCGTGAACATGGCGGTCATCACAAAGTCCACACCCTCGGTGCTGAAGGGCAGCACCGAGCCCACCACCGCGCCAAGACCGGCACTGGCCACCCAGTAGAACTGATCCAGCAGGGTGATGAAGAACATGAACCAGCCCCTGTCCACCCCTTCCGGCGGCTCGGCCGAACAGGTGATGGAAAAGGTCTCATCGCTCATGGCAAAGATCATATAAAAGCTGCGCAGGCCGTAGCCCTTGTAGCGCTCCAGCATGGCAAGGCCGTAGAACAAATGCCGCGCCTGGATCATGAGCGCCATCAAAAAGGCCGAAAGGGGCGAGAACGCGCTCAGCAGCAGGCTTGCCAGCACAAATTCCAGCGAACCGCCGTACACCACCGTGCCCATGAGCATGGGCATCCACACCGGCAGGCCCAGCGACTGCACATAAATGCCATAGCCCATCCCCAGCACAAAATAGCCCGCCAGCACCGGGATGGTCTGCGGTGCGGCGGCGCGCAGTGCCCGCCATACGGTGCTCTGCCGCCTTGTCAGTTGTTGTTCGGTTACATGTTCCATTGGTCTTTCCCTCAAAATACGATGCCGGTTTCCTCTTTGGCCTCATTGCCGCCGATAAACCTATTCTCTCGATATGAATATGTCTGTATTATAACAGGTCTCAGGGCTTTTGCAAAGGTGTATCCCCACTGCTTTTGGCAGAACGACAGTATTTTTTCTTTAAATTTTATGCAATTTTTAACGGATACAAAGTGACTCGCGGTCACCGCTTTATTATTTTAATGCAGTAAAGGTTCTTTGCAGGATCCTGTTCCTGAAATATCCCTAAAATGCCGTTTGTGCTTTAGTCATACTCATTTGACAGATGCCGTCTTTTCCGGTATCCTGTCCGTATCGCAAGGACGGCGGGCCGAAAACGCCCGCCTTTTTTCGTTCATTCTGTATTTATTGGGAGGACATTTTATGGCAACCATGAAGGACATCATCCAGAGCCCGCTGCTGCTGGCGCTGTTCGGCTCCATGGCGCTGGGTCTGTTCGCCAGCTCGTCCAGCGGCAGCAAGGTGGTCAAGGGCGGCATCAAGGGCGTGCTGCCGGTGCTCATCATCATGACGGTGCTCTCCCTCGCCGCACGCCTTGCAGGCTACGGCTCCGTGCTGGGCGGCCTTGTGGGCATCTTCATCATCGTGATGCTGCCCATCGGCATCCTTACCTCCTATGTGCTGTGGAAGAAGGGCAAGATCCAGGTAGTAGATAAAGAGCAGAAGTAAGGGGAAACAAAAAGAACTCCCGGACGGATGTCCGGGAGTTCTTTGTTGCTTATTCTGACTTTTCGTCCTTCTTGAGCATATCCAACTCGGGCATCAGCTCGTTGCTCACAATGGTGAGCATCTCCTCCAGCTTTGCACAGTCCTCGGGGGAGAAGCGCTCTCTTGCGCGCTCCACCACAGTGTGCAGGTAGGAATAGCTGATGTTGTAGTAATCGATATACTTCTGGGTGGGGCGCAGGTGATACTCGCGCCGGTCGGTGGTGGACTGGATCTTTTCCACATAGCCCTTCTTCACCAGACTGCCGATCTTATACGCCGCGTTGGGGGTGGAGATCTGCATCATGCGGGAAAACTCCGCAATGGTAGGTTCGCCCATAGCCATGATGCCCTCCATGCAGAAGGACTCCACCGTGGTCAGCGTGGCTTCCCGTGTGGCAAAACGCTGGAATACGTTCTGATAAAAGTGCAGCTTGAATTTGGTGTATACATCCTGAAAAGCCTGTTCCAGCATAGGTCGTGTGCCTCCGATAGTTCCTTTTATTTAAAAATACCACGTTTTGGCCGCGGCGCAAAGCGAAACAGCTGAATTTTTGGCAGGAATTTATTCTGCCGCCTTTTTGTTCGTGCGCACACGGATCACGCTGAGCACCACCAGCTCTACGGCAATGGCAACGGCCAGCAGGATCAGCGAGGTGAACAGGCTGCCGTTTGCGCCAAGGAAAGCCTGTGCAATGCCCGTGATCACATAGCACACTGCCGCGCAGGAAGCCGCCGTAATGGCGTAGGGCAGCTGGGTGGAGACGTGGTTCACGTGGTCGCACTGGGCGCCGGCGGAGGCCATGATGGTGGTGTCCGAGATGGGGGAGCAGTGGTCGCCGCAGACGGCACCGGACAGGCAGGCCGCAATGGAGATGACCAGCATCTCGCCCTCCGGGAAGGCATGGCACACGATGGGGATGAGGATGGAGAAGGTGCCCCAGCTCGTGCCGGTGGCAAAGGCAAGGAACACTGCCACAAGGAAGATGATGACCGGCAGCATATACTGCAGCGCTGCAGCAGAGCCACTCAGCAGGTTGGCAACGTAATATTTTGCGCCCAGCAGGCCGGTCATGCCGGACAGGGTCCATGCGAGGGAGAGGATCAGCATGGGGCTGACCATGGCCTTGAAGCCCTCGGGAATGCAGGCGGCAAAGTCCTGAAAGGTCATCACATTGCGCACGCGGTAGAACACAAAGGTGAACAGCAGGGCAATGCTGCTGCCCAGCACCAGACCTGCAGAAGCGTTGCAGTCCGCAAAGGCGGTAACGAAGTCCACGCCCTCAAAGAAGCCGCCGGTGTAGATCATGCCGAAGATGCAGGCCACGATCAGCACCAGCACCGGGGCGAGCAGGTCTGCAACATGGCCGCAGGTATCGGTGCCATCGTCCACATCGTTGCCGTAGGGACGGTCGGCGGTGGTGAACAGGTCGCCGTTTTTGGCGTTGTCCTCGTTGAGCTTCATGGAGCCGAAGTCCGTGCCGGTGAAGATGAGGAACAGGCTCATGACGACGGTAAGCAAGGCATAGTAGTTGTAGGGGATGGTGCGCAGGAACATGGTAAAGCCGTTGATGCCGGAGCCTTCCGGCACGCTGGAAGTGACCGCAGCTGCCCAGCTGGACACCGGCGCAATGATGCACACGGGTGCTGCGGTGGCATCGATGAGGTAGGCCAGCTTGGCGCGGGAGATGTTGTGCCGGTCGGTGACCGGGCGCATCACCGAACCCACCGTCAGGCAGTTGAAATAGTCGTCGATAAAGATCATCACACCCAGCAGCAGGGTGGCAAACTGTGCGCCCG
>VOFD01000753.1_pt1:0-40000 | contig 42000 bp, 48 predicted proteins | sample 5384101 | NCBI WGS metagenome assembly VOFD01 (sample SAMN12384723, study PRJNA508395) | human gut metagenome | isolation source: healthy gut C | host: Homo sapiens
CGATAAGGCGATCCGTGACGTGGTTGATCATGTGACATTGCAGGATCTTCTGGACTGGCAGAAGCAGGAAAGGTGTTAGTGTGAACGAATATGAAAATTTCTACAAAAGGCAGATATGCGCTGCGCCTGATGCTGGATCTGGCGATGAACGGTGAGAACAACGTTGTGCGCATTAAAGATATTGCGGAAAGACAGCAGATCTCAGACAAATATCTTGAGCAGATCATATCCGTATTGAACAAGGCAGGTTATGTGCGGAGCACCAGAGGACCGCAGGGCGGTTATTCGCTGCGGAAAGCACCGGAGGAATACACGGTTGGCGATATTTTGCGTCTGACGGAGGGATCGCTTGCGCCGGTTGCCTGCGTGGAGGAGGAAGGAAGTTGCGAACGCGAAGTGGATTGCGTTACCGTGGAGGTGTGGAAGCGGCTGAACCAGGCGATCAGCGATGTCGTGGATCATATCACACTGGCGGATCTGGTTGCACTGCAGGAAGAGAAGCGCGAGAAGAGCGGTCTTGACTTTGGAAAAGATATCTGAGTTATCATATGATACATAAAATAAGAAGAACCCCTGTTATGGTGTTTGCAGCCACCGTAGCAGGGGGTCTTCGCTTAAGAAGGGGGTTTTCTCGGTTTATTCACCAAAACCCATGCCGATAAATATCGACGTTGATATCATATCATATTCTGGGGAAAAATCCAGTGTAAAATTGTGAAATTTTGCTCATATATGCGCGGTTTGCAAATAAATTGCGTGGTTTTTGCGAACCGCGATTCCCTTGACGTTTTCCGGTTTTATCCCTTATAATATTGCAGATAAGTGATGCGTGTGGCTGCCGGAGGGCAGAAGTGATGCGCACCGGGCAGGAGGAAATGAATGTCGATTGACCAGAGTAAAATCAGAAATTTTTGTATCATAGCACATATCGATCACGGTAAATCTACACTTGCCGATCGTATTATAGAAAAACAGGAACCTTGACTAGCAGGGAAATGCAGGCGCAGGTATTAGATAACATGGATCTGGAGAGAGAGCGTGGAATTACGATCAAGTCGCAGGCGGTCCGCATTATCTACAAGGCGAACGACGGCGAGGAGTATATTTTTAATCTGATCGACACCCCGGGACATGTCGATTTTAACTACGAGGTATCGAGAAGCCTTGCGGCATGCGACGGTGCGATTCTGGTCGTGGATGCGGCGCAGGGCGTGGAGGCACAGACCCTTGCGAATGTGTATCTTGCGTTAGACCATGATCTGGATGTGATGCCGGTCATCAACAAGGTCGACCTGCCGAGCGCGCAGCCGGATGAAGTTGTAAAGGAGATCGAGGACGTCATCGGAATCGAGGCGGAGGATGCGCCGCGCATTTCCGCAAAGACAGGACTCAATGTCGATCAGGTATTAGAGCAGATCGTACAGAAGATTCCGGCGCCGGCCGGCGATCCAAAAGCGCCGCTTCAGGCGCTGATCTTTGACGCACTCTATGATTCCTACAAAGGGTGTCATCGTGTTCTGCCGGATCAAGGAGGGCACGGTGCGGGTCGGCGATCCGATCCTTATGATGGCGACCGGGGCGCAGTCCGAAGTTACCGAGGTCGGTTACTTTGGAGCAGGGCAGTTCATTCCGTGTGACGAACTGTCTGCCGGCATGGTCGGCTACATCTGTGCGAGCATCAAAAATGTGCGGGATACCCGCGTGGGTGATACGGTGACGAACGCCGCACATCCATGTGAGGAGCCGCTTCCGGGTTATAAAAAAGTCAATCCGATGGTATACTGCGGCATGTATCCGGCGGACAGTGCCAAATATCCGGATCTGCGCGATGCGTTGGAGAAGCTTCAGATCAACGATGCGTCGCTGCAGTATGAACCGGAGACGTCGCTGGCGCTGGGCTTCGGATTCCGTTGCGGTTTTTAGGACTGCTTCATCTGGAGATCGTGCAGGAGCGTCTGGAGAGAGTTTCATCTGGATCTCGTGACGACCGCACCGAGCGTTATCTATAAGGTTCACAAGACGAACGGAGAGGTGATCGATCTGACGAACCCGTCCAATCTGCCGGATCCGTCCGAGATCGAGTATATGGAGGAGCCGGTCGTTTCGGCGGAGATCATGGTGACGAGCGAGTATGTCGGCGCGATTATGACGCTTTGCCAGGAACGGCGCGGTGTATACAACGGTATGGAGTATCTGGAGGAGACCCGTGCGCTCATCAAGTATGATCTGCCGCTGAATGAGATTATCTACGATTTCTTTGACGCCTTGAAGTCGCGCTCGAGAGGATACGCTTCCTTCGACTATGATCTGAAGGGCTATGAGCGTTCCGAGCTTGTGAAGCTGGATATCCTGATTAACAAGGAGCAGGTGGACGCGCTCTCGTTCATCGTCTTTAAGGACAGCGCTTACGACAGGGGCAGAAAGATGTGCGAGAAGCTGAAGGAGGAGATCCCGAGCCATCTGTTTGAGATTCCGATCCAGGCGGCGGTGGGCGGAAAGATCATCGCCCGTGAGACCGTGAAGGCCGTCCGCAAGGATGTGCTTGCAAAGTGCTACGGCGGCGATATTTCGCGTAAGAAAAAGCTTTTAGAGAAGCAGAAGGAAGGCAAGAAGCGCATGCGTCAGGTCGGAAATGTAGAGATTCCGCAGGAGGCATTCATGAGCGTCTTGAAGCTGGATGAAGATTAAAGGAACAGATCGGAAAATGCAGCGTCAGTGATGGCAGTGTCAGGAATATTTTTTGGGAAAGGAGCGGTATGTGGAGTGAGTCAGAAAACAATGGAATTGTACATTCATATTCCGTTTTGCGTCAAAAAAATGCCAGTATTGTGATTTCCTTTCCTTTGCGGCGGACGAGGCAACGCAGGCAGCCTACGTGGAGGCGCTGCTCCGGGAGATTGCGTATTACGGACCGCATTGCAGCGACTACCTGGTATCGACGGTCTATATCGGCGGCGGCACGCCATCGTGGCTCACAGAGGAGTGGATGGCACAGATCATGTCGGCGGTTCGCCGGTCGTTTCGTCTGGCGTCGGATGCGGAAATATCCATTGAGTGCAATCCGGGAACCGTCACCGATCACAAGTTTGCCGTCTACCGGAATGCGGGAATCAACCGGATCAGCATCGGACTGCAGTCGGCTGTGGATGAGGAATTAAAGATTCTCGGGCGGATTCACACGTTTGACCAGTTCCTGAAGACTTACGAGCTGGCGCGCAAAAACGGATTCGACAATGTCAATGTGGATATTATGAGTTCTCTTCCGGGACAGACGGCAGAGAGTTTTGCCCGCACCCTGCAGCAGCTTCTGCGGCTGAAACCGGAGCATATTTCCGCCTATTCCCTGATCATTGAGAAGGGGACGCCATTTTACGATCTGTATAAGTTTGACGCGGTCAAGCAGCAGGCGGGAATGCAGACGGTGGCGCTGCCGACGGAGGATGAAGTGTACCGGATGACCAAGCTGACCGAGCAGGTGCTTGCGGAAGCGGGATATGTGCACTATGAGGTTTCTAATTTTGCAAAACCGGGTTATGCGTGCCGGCACAATATCGGCTACTGGGAGCGGGAGAATTATCTGGGACTGGGGCTTGGCGCGTCGTCTCTGATGGAGAATATCCGCTACAGCAACACGCGGGAATTGTATGTGTATCTGGAAGAAACCAGACATATTCGTGAGGGTATATGGGAGAATGAGATAACGGATAGCCAGGGGAGCGGCGCATCCGGCAGGGTGGAACAGCTTCCGGCCACGAATCTGCATGCTTCGGCAGAGCGCATTACACGAAAAGGGCAGATGGAAGAGTTTATGTTTTTAGGACTCCGCATGATGGATGGAATTTCAGGGAACGTTTTGCACAGACGTTTGGAACACAGATTGAGGCAGTGTATCAGGAGGTGCTGCTGCATCTTACGGAGGAAGGACTGCTCGAAAAACGCGCGGGGAGGATTTATTTGACGGAACGCGGGCAGGATGTGAGCAATTACGCTCTGGCACAGTTTTTACTTTAGAACGATGAATCCGGACGGATTCATATTAAGAAATTCTTCATAAAGATTCATTCGCGTTTTCACGGAAAGAGGACTAAAATAGAATCGTAGGAATCAAGGAGTGAAGTGATGTGAATGTAACAAAGAGACAGAAAAGACGAATCCGGAATCTGGTATGTATACAGTACAGTATTGTGAAAATGCTGCTCGTGATCGCAGGGGTTTGAACTGTTGGGACTGGGGCTGTCCCTGATGCAGGGAACGCAGTCTGCAACGCAGGAGATTGAGGGAGAGGTAATCTGGTCGGAGGAGACGAAAACAGAGGAGAATCCCTGATTGTGTGCGTGGATGCCGGACATGGCGGAAAAGACAACGGCTCCGATTATAAGGGGCGTTATGAGAAGGATGATAATTTAAAGCTGGCACAGGCTGTGGCAGCTTATTTGGCTGATAAAAATGTAAAAGTGGTTATGACGAGGTCGGATGACACGTTTTTGCGCCTGTCAGAGCGGTGCGGGATTGCCAATCAGAGCGGTGCGGATTATATGCTGTCGCTGCACCGCAATGACGGCGAGGGTAACGGCGTAGAGACCTGGATCTCGGCGAGTGGTTCGGAGGAGACGGATGCCCTCGCAAACCACATTATGGAAGCGCTGGATACGGCGGGAATCCAGAGAAACCGCGGCGTGAAAAAGGGAACCCAGACTGGGGAATCCTCCAATTATTACATCAATGTACATTCGGACATGCCGTCCTGCATCGTCGAGATGGGATTTATCAACGATGCATCCGATAACCAGCTTTTCGATGAAAAGCTGGATGCGTATGCTGCCGCCATCGGTGACGCAGTGCTTGCAACGGCGGAGACATACCGTGCCAACAAGGTTACGGATGGAAACGGTCAGGGCACAGGTGAAGCGGGAAGCGGCGCCGGAGACGGTCAAGGTACGGATGGAACGGGAGACGGCGCCGGAGACGATCAGGGCACGGATGGAACGGGAAATGACACCGGAGACGGACAGAGGGCGGACCAAACAGGAAGCAGCACCGGAGACGGTCAGAGTGCTGCAGGTGGAAATGCGGCGGTGCAGACGATTGCGCTTGACGGGCTGGATACCACCGTGCAGAGCTGGGGGCTGGGAAGCCACACCGATGCGGACAACCGCCCGAACGATGCAGTCAGTGCGCAGCAGAAGTATGGGGATTACCATGCGCTTTTCATTGGAGAGAACACAAAGACCATCTATCTGACCTTTGATGAGGGATATGAATACGGTTACACGGAATCCATTCTGGATACGCTTAAGGAAAAGGGCGTGCATGCCGTCTTTTTTGTCACGGAGCCTTATGCAAAGGCGGAACCGGCACTGGTGCAGCGCATGATTGACGAGGGGCATGTAGTCGGCAATCACAGTGTGACGCACCCGTCGGCGGGAATCCCTTCGCTGACAGTGGAACAGCAGCAGGAAGAGGTCATGGAAATCACCAGTATATCAAAGATACCTTTGGATATGAGATGAATCTGTTCCGCTATCCTGCGGGAAAGTTCAGTGAGCAGTCGCTCGCCGTTGTAAATAACTGCGGATACGAGAGCGTGTTCTGGAGTTTTGCCTATCTGGATTACGATGTGGACAACCAGCCGGATCAGGCGGAAAGCCTGCAGAAGATGAAAAATAAGATGCACCCGGGAGCCATCTATCTGCTGCATGCGGAGTCGGCAACAAATGCGGCGGTGCTGGGAGATCTGATCGATGCGGCGCAGACGCAGGGGTATTCGTTTGGAACGTTGTAATGCGTGGCGCGTGAAAAAAGGTTTACATAATGACGAAAAACGAGCTTTGGACGGGCTGTGTGACTGATTTTCGTGCGCTGGATGCGGGGAGGAAGAAAAGTTGGGGCTGGGAGCCTGATTTTCGTGCGCTGGACTTGGGAAGGAAGAAAAGCCGGGTCTGGGAGCCCATTTTCCATGCGCTAGACCGAAAAATGGGAAAAGTCGGGTCCGAGAGCCCATTTTCCATGCGCTAGACCCGAGCATGAGAAAAAGAAGTTTACATAACGCCAAAAACAAGTCATGGTCGGGTCTGGGAGAAAGAAAATGCCGCGCCAGACCCGGGAAGGAAGAAAAGTCGGGTCCGAGAGCCCATTTTTCGCGCGCTGGATCCGAGCATGAGAGAAAGAAGTTTGCATAACGCCGAAAAAACAAGCCATGGTTGGGTCTAAAGAAAGAAAACGCCACGTTAGACCCGAAAAAGAAGAAAAAGATCACGCCGCCTTGGGGTTGCAGAAACTGTTGTCTGTCCCAGAATTTACCGAAAACATCGTGTCAACCTCAGGATTTACCGAAAAAGCCTGAAGTTACAATATTGTTCTTGATCTGATCTTGCGGTATAATGAACTCTGACGAGTTCATATTGTGCGCAGAAAGCAGCGCAAAAAGATGATATAATAGACGCGTACATGATGATAGGTTTTCTTTAGAAGGGAACATGATATGGAAAAATTACACAAGCGGAATTTGATTATTGTCTGGTGCTCAGTCGTTGCACTTAGCCTTGTTTCTTTGATGGGATACGGATTTACCGTGCTTGCAATCCGTGGAATTGCAATTCTGGTAGTTGCGGGAATTATTTCTACGATTGGATGTTACCTTCCGATTGACGATGCGAAAAAAGTGCTGATTCTTGTATTTCCGCCGGCGATCGGTACGCTGTTGTATTCGTGGGTATATGGTGGCAATTCGATTCCGTATCTGGCGAATTTTGTACTTTTAGCGATGACAACTTCCTATTTTATGGAGTCGGTTATCATCTATTTCGCAGTGCCGTTTGCCGTTATTTCGGTCGTATTCATGGCTTTCAGCCCTGAGACCATCGCGGGAATTGACTACACGATGGCCGGGGTCGTGACGCGTATATTTTTGTTTATCGTGACAGCGATCCTGCTTTTATTTTGCGACGAAGCGCGGTGCGGGTGTTGTGAAGAAAACGGAAGAGACGCTTTCCATCGTTCAGAACAATGCGAAAGTCGCCAATACGATTTCAGCGAATCTGAACACCACGATCCACAAGAGTATAGTTCAGTGCATGCGCTTGCGGACGGCAGCTCCAGCGTGAAATCGGCGGCATCGCAGATGGGGCAGGTGGTTGAGGATACTGCTAATGCAACTGTCAGCGTGATGGATAAAATTAATGCGGCAACAACAGAGATTAACCGGAACCATGAACTGGCAGTTTCTCTGGATCAGGGATTTCAGAAGGTGCAGAGTGCGGTAGAAAAAGGAAACGGAGCGATACAGACGGCAAAGAGTTCCATTCTTTCCATGGAGGAGACCGTCGATTCCGCGCGCAAATCGACCGATTCGCTGCTTACCGAGATGAACCGGATCACATCGATTCTCGGAGAGATCAATTCCATTGCATCCCAGACGAATCTGTTGTCGTTAAATGCATCTATTGAGGCGGCGCGTGCGGGAGAACACGGAAGAGGATTTGCGGTGGTTGCAGATGAGATCCGCGCGCTGTCAGAAGAGAGTGCCAAGGCGGCGAACAACATTCAGGAGATTTTGACCTGGCTGACGGATACGACCGGGCAGATCTCAAAAGAAATCACGGCGGGCACCGATGCTGCTTCCGCGAGTGTGGAACTGGTCGGCGGATTGATGGATTATTTTAGTAACATCAATGATGCGACGGATGAGGCGAGCCAGATTGTCGATGAAGAATATAAGATCATTGAACATGTGAAGGAACACTTTGGAAATATCCAGCAGGAGATCGAGACGCTGGTGGCAACCTCAGAGGAAAATTCTGCAACCATCCAGAATATCACGGACACAATCACGTCGCAGAATGATTCCATCCGCAGCATTTCGGCTGAAATCGATGAGATTTCATCATTATCGGCAGATCTGGAACAGCATTTTGGGGAAGATAACTAAGAAAAGGTCAAGGGAGACATGCAGGGGCGCAGTCTCCTTTTACATCACGGAGAATAAGGATGAAATTGAGATTTCAAAAAGACGGTACTTTTAAAATCATGCAGATTACAGATATGCAGGAAATTCCCGCAATATCGAAAGACACGATCGCGCTGATGGAGCGGGCGGTTCTGGAGGAGCAGCCGGATCTTGTCGTCTACACTGGTGATCAGATCAAGGGCTATGGTGTGACTTACAAGGGAAAAGGAGAGGAGCTGGAGCGGGAGGTAGCACAGACGATTGGAAAATTATTAGAGCCGGTGACAAAGCGTGGCATTCCGTTTGCAGTGACATTTGGCAATCATGATTGCCAGGTTGGAATTTCCAATCAGGATCAGTTCTATCATATTTACAAAAGGCTTCCGAATTGCATCGGGGAGCAGGCAGAAGGGATTGACGGGGGCGGAACCTGTGCCATTCCCATCGAGGCATCCGACGGAAGCGGGAGGGATGTGTTTGAACTGTATCTGTTTGACAGCGGAACGGATGCCAGGGAGGGCGGCTACGAGGCATTTGATCCGAAGATCATTGCGTGGTACCGCAAGCAGCGGGAAGACCTTCGGGAGAAAAACGGAATGTATGTGCCGTCCATCGTATTTCAACATATCCCGATGCGCGAATATTATGAGGTGTTAAAGCGTGTCGACCGCGGGGAAAAAGGTGCGGTGCGCGCCTATCGGACACATAAGAACGAATATTATACGCTGGGAGAAACCTGCGGCGCCGGGGATGTTTTTCTGGAGCCGCCGTCGGTGCCGGATGTCAATACCGGGGAATTTGAGGCGCTTTCGGGTGTGGGGAAGTGCTGGCGGTATTCGTCGGACATGATCACAAGAACAACTTCGTGGGGTGTTACCGGAACATTGCGCTTGGATTTACACCGTCCGCGGGATTTAATGTCTACGGCAACCGTACGAAGCGCGGCGTGCGCTGCATCGTGCTGAACGAAAAAAAGCCGTACGAATACCATACGTATACCAGAACGTATGAGGAACTGGTCGGGAAAAAAGTGTCACGCCCGGTATTTGACTATCTGACCAGCAAAGCACCTGCCACGTTTGAGGCGGCGATTCCGATGATTTTAAAGGCGGTGCTGTTTTTGGTACTCGTGATTGTACTGGCAGTTTTGCTGTTGTAGAGGGATGGGAAAGCAGCCCGCTAGAACAAAGGGCAGCCCGGTAAGAAAAAATACCGTGCAGAAAAGGAGAAAACAATGGGTGAGATACGACAGGAGAAAAGCGGATTTACGGCGTGGACCGACAGACATGCGGAACTGTGGAAGTTTATGAAGTTCCTGCTTGCGGGAGGCGGTTCCAACATGGTTGAGCTGGCGGTGCATATGCTGCTTTTAAACACAGTATTTGCTGCGCTTACGGTGGAACCGGTAACCGCGCATTTTCTCAACCTGATCGGCATTATGTCAAAGGGATATCTGTATACCTATATGATTTCAACGACCGTGGGTTATACGATTGCGTTTATATTGAACCGCAAGATTACTTTTAATGCGGACGCCAATCCGGCAGTCAGCATGATGCTCTATGCGGTCATGGTACTGTTCACAATCTTTGCAAACGGCTGGATTGGATCGGCGATGACGACCTGGGCGAGGGAAAACGATCTGACGGGGAATCTGTGCGACATGGCAATTAAGGTGATCGGAATGCTGATCCCGATGCTCTGGACGTATCCGTGTAACCGATTTTTGATCCACCGGAAAAAGAAAAGATTGTGAATTGTTTCACAAAAAATACAACGAAAGATCTTGAATGGGAACAGACTTCATGATACGCTGAAACAGCATTGCAGTGAGATACGTTCTTGCTGCCCTGCCTTAACAAAAGTCTCTGACGTCAAAAGCAGTGCTTGCGGCGGAAGATATGGCGGTCATGAATGTGTCTGCATCTGGTCTGCGCGTGCGGAACAGATGCTGTAGATAAGGATACCGGCGGGATATTCCATGCCCTGTAGGGCAGGTTCTGCCGTGTATTTCCAGCGAGTGCCGTATCTGAGAGGAGATTTCAGATACGGTTTTTTTTATGTAATAGGAAACTTCGTTCCTATTACATAAAAAACTCTTCGGGGATCGCACTGCGGCGGAGATGAGAGATGTCGCAAGAGTGACCCGCCGCAGGCGGAGAATCCCGCAGGCAGGATTCTTTTTTCAGTAGGAGAAAATATGGAGACAAGAATTGCACTTATCGGTATCATTGTGGAGAGCACCGAGTCCGTGGAGCAGCTCAATCATCTGCTACACGAATACGGGAGCCATATCATCGGCAGAATGGGAATCCCTTACCGGGAAAAAAATGTTCACATTATCAGCGTTGCCATCGATGCACCGCAGGATGTCATCAATGCATTGTCGGGAAAGATCGGACGGCTGGCGGGAATCACGGCAAAGACCGTCTATTCCAATGTATAAGCGTCTGCGGAATGGAGATTTATATGACACACGAGGAAAAAATCATAGAGCACCTGAAGACGGAGAAGATGCTGTCGGTGGGTGAACTGGACTGTCTGCTTACAACAGAAGATACAGAGACAGTCGAGAAGCTTAAGGCTGAGGCGAGAATGGCGGCACAGTCGGTATACGGAAAACAGATCTATATCCGCGGGCTGATCGAGTTCACCAACTACTGTAAAAATGACTGCTATTACTGCGGCATCCGCAGGGGCAATGCATGTGCCGAGCGCTACCGTCTCACAGAGGAGCAGATCCTCTCCTGCTGCGCGACAGGGTATGAACTTGGATTCCGCACCTTTGTGCTGCAGGGTGGAGAAGATCCCTATTTTACAGATGAGAAGATCTGCGGTCTGGTGTCTGCCATCAAGCAGGCATACCCGGACTGTGCAGTGACACTCTCGATCGGGGAAAAAAAGAAAGAGCGAGCTATCAGGCATATTTTGACGCCGGCGCAGACCGGTATCTGCTCAGGCACGAGACGGCGGATGCGGTACACTACGGGAAGCTGCACCCGGAGGAAATGTCTCTTAAAACCGGATGCGCTGTCTGCGGGATCTAAAGGAGATCGGTTATCAGACCGGATGCGGCTTTATGGTGGGCTCGCCGTATCAGACCACGGAGACGCTGTATGAAGACCTGATGTTTATTAAGAAACTCGCGCCTGCCATGGTGGGAATCGGACCGTTCATTCCGCAGAAGGACACGCCGTTTGGCGGGGAGACTGCGGGGACGTTGGAGATGACCCTGCGGCTGCTTTCCATCCTGCGGCTGATGAATCCGCATGTGCTGCTTCCGGCGACGACGGCGCTCGGCACGATCCACCCGCAGGGAAGGGAAATGGGAATTCTCTCCGGCGCCAATGTGGTGATGCCGAATCTTTCGCCGGTTTCCGTGCGGGAAAAATATAAGCTTTACGACAATAAGATCTGTACGGGGGATGAGGCGGCAGAATGTCGTTTCTGCATGCAGAGGCGGATGGAGAACATCGGTTATGAAGTGGTTACCGACCGCGGGGATTACCGGCCTGCGGTTTACAATAAAAACACTGACCGGGAAGCATGAACTAACCGGAAAGAAAGGAAAAATTATGTACAAGTATGACGCAAAATCATTAAAAGCAGAGGAATTTATCAACGATGAGGAGATCCAGGAGACGCTTGCCTACGCGGATGCGAACAAGGACAATGTGGAACTGATCGACGCGATCATCGCAAAAGCGCGAGAGCGCAAGGGCCTAAATCACAGAGAGGCATCGGTGCTGCTCGCCTGTCAGATCCCGGAAAAAATCGAGGAAGTCTATGCGCTGGCGCAGCAGATCAAGAAAGACTTTTACGGCAACCGTATTGTGCTGTTTGCACCGTTATATCTTTCCAACTACTGTGTAAACGGCTGTGTATACTGCCCGTATCACCTGAAAAACAAGCACATTGCCAGAAAGAAGCTGACGCAGGAGGAGATCGTGAGGGAAGTCACGGCACTTCAGGACATGGGACACAAGCGTCTGGCAATCGAGGCCGGCGAAGATCCGGTGCAATCCGATCGAATATATTCTGGAGTGTATTCAGACGATCTACAGTATCAAGCACAAAAACGGAGCCATCCGCCGTGTTAACGTCAACATTGCGGCAACGACGGTCGAGAACTACCGCAAGTTAAAAGAAGCCGGCATCGGAACCTACATCCTGTTTCAGGAGACCTACCACAAGGAGAGCTATGAGAATCTGCATCCGACCGGGCCGAAGCATGATTACGCGTATCACACGGAGGCAATGGATCGTGCGATGGAAGGCGGCATCGATGATGTCGGACTCGGCGTGCTGTTCGGACTGGAGATGTACCGCTATGAATTTGCCGGACTTCTGATGCATGCGGAGCATCTGGAAGCCGTGCACGGCGTCGGACCGCACACGATCAGCGTGCCGCGTGTCAAACATGCCGATGACATTGATCCGACTGCTTTTTGACAACGGTATCAGCGATGATATTTTTGCAAAAATCTGTGCGCTCATCCGCATCTCGGTGCCGTATACGGGAATGATCATCTCCACACGCGAGAGTCAGGCAGTGCGTGAGAAAGTGCTCCCGCTCGGCGTATCGCAGATCAGCGGTGCATCGAGAACGAGTGTCGGCGGTTATGCCGAGCCGGAGCCGGAGGAGGAGAATTCCGAGCAGTTTGACGTCAGCGATCAGCGTACCTTAGATGAGGTCGTGAACTGGCTGATGGAACTTGGCTATATTCCGAGCTTCTGCACTGCATGTTACCGCGAGGGTAGAACCGGTGACCGTTTTATGGCGCTCTGCAAAAATATGCAGATCTTAAACTGCTGTCATCCGAACGCGCTCATGACCTTAAAAGAATACCTCGAGGATTATGCGGGCGAGGAGACGAAAAAGATCGGTATGGAACTGATTGACCGTGAGCTTGAGAAGATTCCGAATCCGAAGGTAAAGCAGACCGCCTACGAGCACATTCATGATATTCCGGATATGGATGTAATACGGACAAGGGGAAATTCGTATGCAGGAAGGGAAAAGAAAGTTATGGCAGTGACATTGAATGAGACGCCGGGCAGCAGCCGTCTGCACATAGGAATATTTGGAAAAACAAACAGCGGGAAATCCGCACTCATCAACGCTTTTACCGGACAGGAGGTATCCATTGTCGCCAATGTGGCGGGAACGACGACCGACCCGGTCTACAAGGCGATGGAGGTACATCCGCTCGGCCCGTGCATTATCATAGATACGGCAGGATTTGGCGACGAGAGCGAACTGGGCAAAAGCCGCATGGAAAAGACACGTCTCGCAGCGGAAAAGACGGATATTGCGCTGCTCCTTGTGGCGGGGAATGGTGACGCGGCGCTTGATGAGGAAGAAATGCACTGGTACCGCTTTTTGAAAGAGCACGGGACGCCGGTACTTTTCGTCGTGGGGAAAACGGACATCCGGTCGGACGCACAGGTGGATAAACTGGCAGCCGCCATCCGGGGAAGACCGGTGAGGAGGCATATCCGGTCAGCGCCAAGACGGGAGAGGGCATGGAGGCATTAAAGAAGCATTGATCCGCAAACTGCCGGAGAATTACGGCAGCCGCCTCATCACCGGGACACTGGTCGGCCGGGAGGATCTGGTGCTTCTCGTGATGCCGCAGGACATCCAGGCACCCAAGGGAAGGCTGATTCTGCCGCAGGTGCAGACCCTGCGCGAACTTCTCGATAAGAAATGCCTGGTCATGAGCGTGACGACCGAGCAGCGCATCCCGGCGCTTGCGGTATTGAAAAAAGCACCGAAGCTTATCATTACGGACTCCCAGGTATTTGGCTATGTCTACGAAAACAAACCGGCGGAGAGCATGCTCACGTCCTTTTCCGTGCTGTTTGCGGCATATAAGGGCGATCTGCCGTACTATGTGGAGGGGGCGGAGCATATTGACGCGCTGAACGCCCATTCCAGGATACTGATCGCGGAGTGCTGTACCCATCACCGCTGAAGGAGGACATCGGAAGGGAAAAGATTCCGCGGATGTTGAGAAAACGCTTCGGCGAGTCGCTTGCTGTGGATATTGTGAGCGGGACTGACTTTCCGAAAGACCTTTCCGGTTACGATCTCATCATCCAGTGTGGCGCGTGCATGTTTAACCGCAAATATGTGATGTCGCGGATCGGGCACGCCAGAGAACAGGGCGTTCCGATGACGAACTACGGCGTGACGATCGCGCATCTGACGGGGATTCTCGATAAGATTTCCATGCCGGAGACATAGACAATGTTACTCTTTTTGGTGGAAAAAACGGGGACGGCTCTGTATAATAGGGGAGGAGAAATAACAGGGAAGAGATACGGAGGAACACTATGAAATACACGACAACAGATGAACTGGAACATTTTTTCTTTTGCGGAAGCCTACATTGCCGACGTGCAGCTGGCAGACGGATTTTTCCATATGACGCTCTCCAATGTGACGATATTGCCGGAGAATTCCTGCAACCGGGATATCCGCGAGATGCGCGCGAACAATCTGGTGTTAAAGATCGAGGAGCCGGTCATCCGGTCACTGGTGCGGGAGGGATACAAGGTCTACGACGCCAACGGCGCACTGATGAAAAACTGCGCGGATGAGGTGATCGATCAGGCGGCGTGGAACGAGACGATCCGCTCCTTTGCGGACGGCACGCTCTATGCGTTAAAGCAGGACGGGGAGAACTATGTATTTGAGATCGACGCGCCCGATGAGGAAGAGTATGTGCTTGCGGTGTCCGGCACACACAATACGGCATCCTGGGACCGCTTTCTGAACAAGTAGCCGTGCCGGGAAGAAAAGGCGTCAGGGAGGAAAACAGACGCAGATGATGCGGCAGGGATCGGCTATTATCTGCGGCGGCAGCTTTTGCAGTTGCGAACCGCAGGAAGAAATGCTATAGTTTTAGATAGAAAAACAAACCCCACACAGGGGAAAGGAGATACCAATGTCTAGGATTATAACGATTGGACGAGAATTTGGCAGCGGCGGACGTGAGATCGGAAAGAGATTGTCCGATGAGCTGGGAATTGCTTATTACGATAATGAGATCATCAGTCAGATTGCAGACCGTACGAAGCTGGCGGAGGGCTATGTGCAGCATGTGATGGAGAACGGTCCGTCGACGTTGTATCCGATTACGATCGGGAGAAGCTTTTACATGGGAGTTGATCCAATCATGGAGCAGAATAATGCGATCTACCGTGAGCAGAGCCGCCTGATTCAGGAATTTGCGGAGAAGTCCGACTGTGTCATCGTCGGAAGAAGCGCCGATTATATTTTGCGCGAGAAGCATCCGTTCCGCCTGTTTGTCTATGCGGAGATGGAGCACAAGATGGAACGCTGCAAGAAGCGCGCGCCGGAGAGCGAGCACTTTACGGACAAGGAATTAAAGCGCCATATTTTAGACGTGGATAAGCGCAGGGCGCGTTACTATCAGTTCTTTACCGGACAGACCTGGGGAGACCGTCTCAACTATGATCTGTGTATCAATACTTCCAACTATGACATCAAGGAGCTGGTACATGCAATCGCACATCTGGTAGAAGCATAGAACAATCGAATGCATGGGAAAAACAGATTCCCCATATACTTTACAGATATTTGTGATGCAGGGTATATGGGGGAATTTTTATGGCATTATTGCAGCATGCGGTGGCGGTGGCGCGGGAATATCTGTGGGGATTTCCCATGCTTGCGCTCTTATTCGGAACACATCTGTATTTCACATTTCACCTGGGCTTCATCCAGAAAAAAATCCCGTTGGGAATCCGGTTGTCACTGACCGGAACGAAGAATCAGGAAAAGGATCAGGTAACACCGTATTCGGCGCTGGCGACGGCGCTTGCAGCGACGATCGGTACGGGTAACATTGTGGGAATTTCCACAGCCATTGCCATCGGCGGACCGGGAGCGGTATTCTGGTGCTGGCTGACCGGGGTATTCGGGATAGCGACCTGCTATGCGGAATGTTATCTCTCCATAAGATACCGGGTGCGCAGGGCAGACAATACGTTTGCCGGCGGACCGATGTATATTTTGGATCGGCGTCTGAAAAAAAGAAAACTGGCAGCGGCGTTTGCTGTATGTACGCTGCTGGCATCGTTTGGTATCGGAAGCAGCGTACAGTCATACTCCATACGCACGGCGCTCCAGCATCAGATTACCGTGTCGCCGCATCTGGTCGGAATGGCGGTCGGGGTGCTTGCAGGGATTATTATCATCGGGGGAAACAGCCAGATTGCAAAGGTGTGTATGTGGCTCGTCCCGCTGATGAGCGCTTTTTATGTGGGCGGCTGTCTCTATATTATAGGAAGAAACAGGGCGGTGCTGCCGGAGACGTTAGCGCTGATTCTCTCATCCGCCGTCTGCCCGAAGGCTGTGGCGGGCGGCTGCACCGGCGGAGCGCTGCTTCTTGGCATCCAGACAGGAGTCTCCCGGGGATTGTTTACCAATGAAGCAGGGCTTGGCTCGATTCCGATGGTCGCGGCGACGGCAGCATCCTCCTCTGACAGCCCGAAGGAGGCGGCTGTGCGGCAGGCGTTAATCTCCATGACAGGACCGTTCTGGGACACGGTGGTATTATGTGCGATCACGGGAATTGCGGCGGTCGGCAGCATGGTAAGCCATCCGCAGGAATACCGGGGAGTGGCACCGGAAAATATGTGTTTTGTGGCATTCCGGGAATTGCCCGTCGGCGGTGAGTGGATGCTCTCGATCTCTCTGACGCTGTTCGCGTTTGCCACGATCATCGGCTGGAACGTGTACGGAACCTGCGCGGTGCGCTACCTGTGGGGCGAGGCGGGGGTGCGTGTCTACCAGGTGGCGTACATGTTTTTCGCTTATCTGGGAGCTGTGCTTTCCATGGAGCTTGTGTGGGGGATCTCGGATCTGCTGAATTCCCTGATGGCTCTGCCGAATCTGTTCTGCCTGTGGATGCTGCGAGGCGAAATTGCCACAGACTGTGGAAAAGGGACAGATAAAACATCAAAAAAGAAATAAAAATTGAAAAAAATATTATTCATGCCGGATAAAGTATGATATATTGAAATGGTATATGGAGTTATCGAAAGAAGAAAGGTGAAAGTTATGGAGAAAAAGGAACAGAAGCATTTGTATGCAGATACTGTGGAACAGAATAAACGAGCCAATCATTTCCTTGCTATCGGATATATCGTGTTTTATCTCTGTGTGCTTTGTGTGGTAGGAATTGCCTGCCTCAGAGGAATCCGCACAGTCGGATATACCGTTATGATCGCGGTATTGATTATTCTGGCAACGGCGGGGACACTTGTGTTGTACCAGCGGAGAAAAGATGATCCGAAGATCCGCTATATTGCGACGATCGGGCTGCTTGTCATTACGTTTGTGATGGGATGGGCGTTTGACAATTATTATGTGCGTTTTATGGCTGCAATTCCGCTGGTTGCATGTATTCTGTTTTACGATAAAAAGTTCGCCGCCTTTTCCGGGATTACTGTATCGGCGGTGAATCTTCTTGTGACGGCGTCAAAGACGCTGGCGCTTCACACATATCAGGGCGAGAATGCACTGGATCAATGGTGTGCGACGCTGGCAATTATACTTATGATGGTAGTGGTTTATCTGACAGTATCCGTGGCGTACCAGTTCAACCGCGATACGATTGGCAGCCTGACAGAAAAGGAAGCAGCACAGCGCCAGATGGTGGACGATATCATTGCGGTTGCAGATCAGGTGCGCAAGGGAACAGAGAATGCGATGAATATCGTCAATGAACTGAATAGTTCCACCGAGGTAGTCAACGGTGCCATGAAGGATATTTCGGACAGTACACAGAGTACCGCCGAGAATATCCAGACGCAGACGGAGATGACACAGAATATTCAGGACTCCATCGGAACGACGCTGGAGCGTTCAGAGAAGATGGTACAGGTGGCGAAGCAGTCCGGAGAGCTGAATGAGAAGAGTTCCAGAATCATGGATGATCTGAAGAAGCAGTCCGCAGTTATTGCACAGACAAACTCCGAGGTGGCTTCCTCCATGAGAGAACTCCAGGATCGTACAAGCGCTGTCAAAAGTATTGCAGATACCATTTTTTCTATTTCCAGTCAGACCAACCTTCTGGCGCTCAACGCATCGATCGAGAGTGCGAGAGCAGGCGAAGCGGGACGAGGTTTTGCGGTGGTTGCGGATGAAATCCGTCAGCTGGCGGAGAAGACCAGGCAGGAGACGGAGAATATTGCCAACATTTTAGAGCAGCTTTCTGAAAATGCCCAGACGGCGGCGGATGCGGTGGAGCGTTCCGTGACGGCGGCGGGTGCGCAGGATGAGATGATTGCGCAGGCATCCGAGAGCTTTGGCGCCATGAACCAGAATGTCAATGAGCTTGTGACGGACATCGGTGAGATCGACACTATGTTAAACAACCTCTCCAAGGCGAACAATCAGATCGTGGAGAACATCATGCAGCTCTCCGCAACGACGGAGGAAGTTACAGCTTCTTCTGTGCAGGCGGCGGATCTCAGTGTTAAGAATCTCGGCAATGCGGAAAATACCAAGGATCTGCTTCACAGTGTGTTAGACGAGTCGCACAAGCTGGAGCAGTATATCCACTAATTGGACAGATTTTGACCTGTAGTGAATAAAATAGAAAAATAACAGAAAAATGAGGTATAAAGGATGTATTTAGTGCAGTTTATCAGAGGATTTTGCATGGCACTGGCAGACAGTGTACCTGGCGTATCCGGCGGAACCGTCGCTTTCCTGTTGGGTTTTTATGACCAGTTTATTGATTCTATCGACGATCTGATAACCGGAAGCAGGGAGAAAAAGAAAGCAGCTCTGTTCTTCCTGATTAAGCTTGGAACCGGCTGGGTCTGTGGAATGATTCTCGCCATTCTGATTCTTGCGAGCGTGTTTGACGCTCATATCTATGCGATCAGTTCCCTGTTTATCGGATTCATTATTTTTGCCATTCCGATTATCTTTAGGGAAGAAAAGAACTGCCTTGCGGCAAAAAAATCTGCCATTCCGTTTGTGCTGATTGGCGTTGCAATCGTGACCGCGATTACTTACTTTAATCCGAGCAGCGGCGGAGAGGGTGTCAGCCTGGAGCATCTGACGCCGGGGCTTGCCCTGTTTGTATTCCTTGCCGGAATGATTGCCATCTGTGCGATGGTGCTGCCGGGAATTTCGGGCTCGACGCTTCTTTTTTAATCATGGGACTGTATCTGCCGGTGGTGACTGCCATCAAAGATATTCTTCATCTGAATTTTGCTGCATTTCCGACGGTGTTTATTTTCGGATGCGGCGTTCTCGTCGGTATTTTTGGTGTGGTAAAGCTGATCCGCAAGGCGTTAGATCATTTCCGGGCACAGACGATCTATCTGATCATCGGTCTGATGTTAGGATCAATCTACGCGGTTGTCATGGGACCGACCACGTTGGAGGTACCGCAGCCGGCAATGACGCTTCATGATTTTAACATCCTGTTTTTCGTGATCGGCGGTGCGCTGATTATCGGACTTCAGAAAATGAAAGATTTAAAAGCATAGGACACGAAGGAGTATCATGAAAAGTTATTGCAGTATTTGGGAAACTATAAAAAGAAAGTATTTTAGGACCGCTTTTTAAGCTCCTGGAAGCTTCATTTGAATTGATTGTCCCGCTTGTCATGGCGGCAATCATCGATACCGGGGTGGCAAATGCCGATCGTCCATATATTATGAAGATGAGTCTGGTACTGTTTCTCCTGGCGCTGATCGGATTGACCTGTGCCATCACGGCGCAGTATTTTGCGGCGAAAGCGGCGGTTGGCTGTGCGACAGGATTAAGACATGCTCTGTTTGAACATATTGAGACGCTGTCATTTACCGAGATGGATACCGTCGGAACGTCGACGTTAATTACAAGAATGACAAGTGATGTTAATCAGGTGCAGAACGGGGTGAACCTCGTTCTGCGCCTGTTCTTGCGTTCGCCGTTTATCGTGTTTGGAGCGATGGTCATGGCATTCACGATTGATGTGAAAGCGGCGCTCGTGTTCGTTGTGACCATTCCGCTGCTGTCGGTGGTTGTGTTTGGCATCATGCTGGTCAGTATTCCGCTGTACAAAAAGTACAGGCGGCACTCGATAAAGTGCTGGGCATCACAAGAGAGAACCTGACCGGAAGCAGAGTCATCCGTGCATTCAACAAGGAGCAGGATGAGATTGCACAGTTCCACGAAGACAATGAGGCGCTGACAAAGATCCAGCTCTATGTCGGCAAGATCTCGGCGCTCATGAATCCGCTTACCTATATTATCATCAACGGAGCGATCGTCGTTCTGGTATGGGTAGGAGCGATCCGCGTGGACAATGGCAACATTACGCAGGGACAGGTTGTGGCGCTGGTGAGCTACATGTCCCAGATCTTAGTGGAGTTAATCAAGCTGGCCAACCTGATTATCAACATCAACAAATCCATTGCCTGCATGAACCGTATCGAGACTGTGCTTGACATGGAATCGTCGATCGCGGAGCATCCAGCAGCGGAGACGGAAGTCTCACTTTGGATGGAGCAGGCAGGGAAGGAAAAGAGACAATCCCGGCGGAGAATGCCGTCGTATTTTCCAAGGTTGGTCTTACTTATGCGGGCGCATCGGAGGAAGCGCTCTCCGACATTGATTTTACGGTCAGACGCGGAGAGACCATCGGTATTATCGGAGGAACCGGTTCTGGAAAATCTTCGGTCGTGAATCTGATTCCGCGGTTTTACGATGCGACCAGAGGAGAGGTTCTCGTCGACGGGAAGAATGTGCGGGATTATACATTGGAGGAACTCAGGGCGAAGGTCGGTGTTGTTCTGCAGAAGGCGGTTCTCTTTAAAGGGAACCATCCGTGAGAACTTAAGCTGGGGCAATTCGGACGCCACGGACGAGGAGATGTATGAGGCGCTTGAGACTGCACAGGCAAGGGAGTTTGTGGATGCCAAGGAAGGCGGACTTTCCTATGAGATCGAGCAGGGCGGCAGAAACCTTTCTGGCGGACAGAGACAGCGTCTTACGATTGCGCGTGCGCTTGTGAAGAAGCCGGAGATTCTCATTATGGACGACAGTGCATCCGCGCTTGATTTCGCGACGGACGCGGCGCTTCGGAAAGCCATCGCACATATGGACGGGCAGATGACGGTATTTATCGTATCGCAGCGTGCGGCGTCCATCATGCAGGCGGACAAGATTGTAGTGTTGGACGATGGAGAGATTGTAGGACTTGGAACACACGAGGATCTGCTTAAGGACTGCGAGGTATACCGCGAGATTTACGAGTCGCAGTTTAAGCGGACAGAAGAACAGCAGGCGGGAGAGGCGAAAAGATGAAAAAAGTGGTAAATGAAAATCAAAAATCAACGCTGCGCAAGGTTCTGCGATACATCAGACGATACTGGGGATACCTGGGAGCATCGATCATTCTCGCGGCGGTGACGGTGGCGCTTACCCTGTATCTTCCGATTCTGATCGGTCAGGCGGTCGACCGGATCGTGGGAAAGGGAGCCGTTGACTTTGCCGGGATCTTTGTGATTCTCAGAAAGATGGCGGTCATCATCGGACTGACGGCAGTGGCACAGTGGGTGATGAATGCCTGCAACAATAAAATTACCTACAATGTGATCCGGGATATCCGGACGGAGGCGTTCGACAAGATTGAAAAGCTTCCTCTGAAATATTTGGACGCTCATTCCTACGGAGAGATTGTGAGCCGTGTCATTGCGGATGTCGATCAGTTCGCGGACGGACTTCTGATGGGATTTACCCAGTTCTTTACCGGTATCGTGACCATCTTCGGAACACTGATTTTCATGCTGACGATCAGCGTGCGGATCACGGTGGCGGTCGTGGTGATCACGCCGGTCTCCCTATTTGTGGCAAGCTTCATTGCGAAAAAGACATTTTCCATGTTCAAGCTGCAGTCGGAGACAAGAGGAGAGCAGACCGCGTTTATAGAGGAGATGGTCGGCAACCAGAAAGTGGTGCAGGCATTTTCCCATGAAGATGAGGCACTTGAGAAGTTTGATGAGATCAATGAGAGACTGCAGAAGTATTCTCTGCGGGCGATCTTCTTTTCGAGCATTACCAACCCGTCGACGCGTTTTGTCAACAGCCTTGTCTACGCGACGGTAGGCGTTGTCGGAGCTTTTACGGCGATCGCCGGAGGAATCAGTGTCGGACAGCTGTCGAGTCTTCTGTCCTACGCGAACCAGTATACGAAGCCGTTCAACGAGATTTCGGGCGTCATCACGGAGCTTCAGAACGCGCTTGCGTGTGCGGGCAGAGTGATTGAACTGATCGAGGAGGATGCCGAGGTACCGGATGCCGAGGACGCGGTAGACTTAGAGCATGCAAACGGTAAGGTCGAGCTTTCCCACGTCTATTTTTCCTATGTCCCGGAGCAGAAGCTGATTGAGGACTTTAATCTGTCGGTGAAGCCGGGACAGCGCGTGGCGATCGTGGGACCGACCGGATGCGGCAAAACGACGATGATCAAGCTGCTGATGCGTTTCTATGATGTGAACAGCGGCACGATCAAAGTCAGCGATATTCCGCTGCAGCAGCTGACGCGCAAGAGCCTCAGGGACAACTATGGTATGGTGCTGCAGGAGACCTGGCTTCGGAGTGGAAGCATCCGGGACAACATTGCGATGGGAAAACCGGACGCCACGGATGAGGAGATCATTGCGGCCGCAAAGGCATCCCATGCACACGGCTTTATCAAGCGTCTGCCGCAGGGATATGATACCGTGATCGCAGAGGATGGCGGCAACCTGTCACAGGGACAGAAGCAGCTGTTATGCATTGCAAGAGTCATGCTGTGCCTGCCTCCGATGCTGATTCTTGATGAGGCGACATCTTCGATTGATACGCGTACTGAGATCAAGATTCAGAATGCATTTGCAAAGATGATGCAGGGACGCACCAGTTTTATCGTGGCACACCGTCTCTCGACGATCCGCGAGGCGGACATCATTCTGGTCATGAAGGATGGAAGCATCATTGAGCAGGGAAATCACGAGGAACTTCTGGAAAAGAACGGATTCTATGCGAAGCTGTATAACAGCCAGTTTGCAAAGACGTCATAGATTAGTTTGACGTGCTAAGTAATAGGATGATAAAATCATTCTCTTCGATTTCAGCCGGAATGTATCTGGAAATTCGGATCAAAAAATGTGGCATTTCTAACCAACTGGTTTTTGCATCTGCGATGATCCGTGTTTTCCAAGTTTTGAGCATTCCACGGGTGTGTCCGCAACTCGCAGACAATTTTAGGACTTTTGTGTGTGTCCCTTAGGGACACTAGAAAGTCCGCTCATTGCCTGCGGTTTGTCGGACACATTCCGTGGATTGTCAAAACGTGGAAGAGACACGGAATCCGATGCAAAAAATCCGGTCGGAAGAAATGCACGCATTTTTTTCAACGAATGTTCCATCTGCATTTCCGGCTGAAATCGAAGGATATGATTTTTTTCTACCTCCTATTACTTCGCACGTCAAAAAATTTATTACGGCTGGATGTGGCGCCTACGTATAGATCTGGCGGCAGCCGTCAATACTTTCGTTGGTGGAGTCCGTGATATAGCGGATGGCGGCGTCTTTGTCGCGGTCCCGCACATGAATGAAAATCTGCTCCGCGCTCTCAGCGAGCGCCGCTGCGCCGTACTTGCTGGCGAAGCGCACCCACAGGTTTGTCACCAGATCCTTGAAGGAGGCGAAAAACAGCGGGAGCAGCGAATTGCCGCCGATGAAGGAAAGCTCGTGGCTGAAGTCAAAGATCAGCGATGCAGCCTCCTCAGGATCTTCGCATGCCTTTAAGGCGGTCACATACTGCTCGAGCCCGGCGATGGACGCGTCATCCGCATTGTCGATGGCGAGCGTGGCGGCAAGATTCATGAACATGATGCGGACTTCCAGAATGGAGCGCACTTCCTTGTCGCGGAGCATACCGCCGTTGTACTGCATGATGGAGACCAGGGTGTCTGCGGTACCGTATTTGCGGTAGTCGGCAACGAAGGTGCCGATTCGTGGCTTGACCACAAGAAATCCCTTTTTCTCCATCTCGTCCAGACCGGAATTGACGACGGCGCGCGATACCTGCATGGACTCGGCAAGCTCGCGCTCAGGCGGAAGTTTTGCGCCTATCTCAAGCTTTCCGGATAATATCATTCCCTCTAATTCTGCAACAAAAAGCTCCTTTAAAGAAGGAGCACTTAATTTCTTAAACAACATAATGTGAGCCTCTCTTTTCTGGTATATCCAAATACCACACAGATATTTTAGAAAAAAAACGAATAAAATGCAAGAGATAAAGTCTGAAATTTTTAGAAAGAATGGCGGGCGTGGGTGTCATGGACAAACAATAGGAAGTATGATAAGATTGGAACTACGGGTAAGACAGAATTGCAACAGAATCTATACAGGAAAAGAGCATTTAATATATGAAGAAAAAGGATCAGGTAACAGCGGCCGAAGAGCAGAAGGAAGCTGTCCAGGTAAAAGGGAAAAAACGCCGTGCAAGAGAGGCACAGAGGGAGATCCGCTGGGACCGTCTGGACAATACGGCGCATTTGTTTCCGGTGATAGCCGGGGAGAGCATGAGCAATGTATACCGCATCAGCGTGACGCTCACGGAGCTGGTGGACCGTGAATTGCTGCAGCAGGCACTGGATATGGTGCTGCCGAAGTTTGATGGGTTTAATCTGCGGCTGCGCCAGGGCGTGTTCTGGTATTATTTTGAGGAAAACGGCAAGCCGGCACCGCGTGTGCGGGAGGAAAGTGCGTTTCCGTGCCGCTATATCCGGCAGAATAAGAACCACAGCTATATGTTCCGCGTAACCTATTATAAATACCGCATCAATCTCGAAGTATTTCATGTGCTCACCGACGGTATGGGTGGCATCAATTTTCTCAAGGAGCTGACCTATCAGTATCTGCGGCTGGCACATCCGAAGCTGCGCGAAAAGGTGGGAGATTCCTTGAGCAGTGATACCTCGTTGAACCGTGAGGACAGCTTCCTCAAGAATTACAAGCACAGCTCCCAGAAGGGGTATCAGACGAAGCGGGCATATCTTTTAAAGGGAGAAAAGCTGCCGCCGGGAGAGTTCGGCGTCATGCACGGCTACATGAAGATCCCGGAGTTGAAGAAAGTCTGCCATGCGTACGGAGTCAGCATCAATGAGTATCTGGTGGCGGTATATGTCTGGAGCGTCTACACGGAGTGCATGCACGGGATGCCTTCCGAACGTCCGGTTCGTTTTGCGGTGCCGGTCAATCTGCGCCCTTATTTTAACTCGATCACGACGAAGAATTTCTTTGTGATGGTGTCGGCAGAATTTCATCCGACAAAGGAGATCTATACATTTGAGGAAGTGCTAAAGAGTGTCAGTGAGAGCCTGCGCAGCCAGATCAGCCGGGAGAATCTGGAGAAGCTTTTTCCTACAATGTCTCAATGAGAAGCTTCTTGCAGCGCGTATCGTACCGCTGTTTTTGAAAAATCTGGCGATGCGCTATGTATACACAACCTCTGCGCTTGCAAACACAGCGACGGTGACCAATATCGGGAATATCTCCGTAAGCGAGGAGTATCGTCCTTATGTGGAGATGTTTCATGCGTTTCTTGCCATGTCCAAAGGGCAGCACTTAAAGGGAACGATCTGTTCCTACGGGGATACGCTGGTATTCAGTTTCAGTTATGATCTGACCGACACGTCGGTGCAGAGAGGTTTTTTCAGAAAAATCGCGGCAGACGGGATTGCGGTTGAGATAGAGACGAATGGAGTAAATTATGAGTAGATGCAAGCAATGTAATGTGGAAATATTAGACGAGACGGAGCGCTGTCCGCTTTGCCATTCGGTGCTGGAGAAGACGGTTGAGGTGGAGAACATGTACCCGAATGTGCGGACGATGACGAGGCGTCTGGCGTTACTTAGCCGCATCTATCTGTTCGTGGCGATTCTTGTGGAGGCGCTTTTGATCTATCTGAATGTACTCAGCGACTCGGAGATGTTCTGGAGTGCGATTCCGGGGCTGGCGATGTTGTACGGCTATCTGGTGCTGCGCTATGCCATATTGGGAAAATCCGGCTACAAGGGCAAGACCATCGTGCTGACACTGATCGCAATCCTGATGGTTGTGGCGATCGACTTCGTGGTAGGGTACCGCGGCTGGTCTGTCAACTATGCGCTTCCGTCCGCCATTCTTTTTAGTGGATGTGGGAATTCTGATTCTGATGTGCATCAACCGGCGCAACTGGCAGAGCTACATGATGTGGCAGATTTTTATGATTCTCTGCAGCGTTGTCCCGCTGGTCTTGTATGCGGTGGGGATCGTGACGGCGCCGCTTCTTGCCTTGCTGGCGTTTGCATTTTCTACGGCACTGTTTTTGGGTACGCTGATCATAGGAGACCGGAGGGCAAGAACGGAACTGCGGCGAAGATTTCATGTCCGCGACGCGGCTGCTTTGATGTCCGGCGGCGCAGCTGTTTTCTGACAGCGGAAAATAGAACAGAGGTACAGTGAATGAGAGAAAATGAGGCGAGTATCCGCGGCAGAGTCGTGAGAGACCTGATCGCGCATACGACGAATGATTTGCTGATTGGAAAAAAGATAAAAACGGCGAACTCCGCAAACAGATCGGAACGGCGGAACCTCCGTGGAAGTGTCCGGAATGTTTTACCATGCAGACGATTGAGATGGAACATTTTACCATGGAGCTTTTTAGAATCGAAGGAGAATGTGAACCGCGACAAAATCATTTTGCAGCTGCACGGCGGCGGATATGTCGGGGCGATGCGCAATGCATACCGCATGTTTGCCGGATTGTACAATGAGGTCAGCCACGGCATGAGCGTGCTCACGCCGGATTACCGCGTGGCACCGGAGCATCCGTATCCGGCGGCGCTCGAGGATGCCGTGTGCGCGTATGAATGGCTGCTTGCGCAGGGATGGTTTTCGGAGCAGATCATTGTGGCGGGAGATTCGGCGGGCGGCGGACTTGCGATGGCACTCTGCCACTATCTGATCAATCACGGCAGACAGCTTCCGTGCGGAATCATTGCCATGTCGCCGTGGACGGATCTGACGGCAAGCGGGGAGTCTTACGATACCAACTACGAGAGGGATCCCCTGTTTGGAAAGACCAGGGACAGCCTGATCTACAATCGGGATTATGTGGGAGACCACGACCCGATGGATGAATATATATCACCGATGTTTGGCGATTTCAGAGGATTTCCGCCGATGCTGATACAGGTGGGATCGTATGAGATGCTGTTGTCGGATTCTGTGGATGTCGCCGCGAAGGCGAGAGGACAGGGCGTAAAAGTGCGCCTGAGTATCTATGACGGGATGTTCCACATTTTCCAGATGGCAGCAAAGATGCTGCCGGAATCCAGAAAAGCGTGGGTCGAGATCGGTAAATTTATCGAGATTCTGCTCCGGGAATAGGGAGCACCTGTCTAGTGCTTAGACAGGTGGCTCACATCCATGTATACAGGCAGACCGTTGTGATAGGAGACCTGCGATTCGCCAAGAATCAGCGGAGCAAGATAGTCGAGCAGAGGCTGTTCGATGTCGTTGCCGGCACTGTTGATCCACTCTCTCGGAACGCTCTTTGCCTCGTTGGCGATCTGGCGGATTTCCGCATAGGAGTAATCCACGGTATACGGTGCGTTTGAAGTGCGCTCGATGGTGACCATGGAAGCTGTCACACCCTCCTCGGAGAGTGCGACGGCTTTTTGCCGAGTGCGAAAGATTCGTCTAGGTCTGTCTGGGAAGCCAGATGTGCGGCACAGCGCTGCAGGACATTGATTTCCACGGAACGCACCTTGACACCAAGCTTTTCCTTGACAAGGAACTCAAGTGTCTTGCCGGCGCCGCTTAACTGACTGTGACCGAACGTGTCGATGGACTGCTCGGACGCGCTGATGTAATTGCCGGAGGCGTCGCGGATGCCCGGACACTGCGACGATGACATTGTTGCGCTCGAAAAGGAGACGCTTGACGTCTAAAAGGAAATCCTCCGGGTCGAAAGCGACTTCCGGCAGATAGATTAAGTGCGGGGCGGTGTTGTATCCGTTGCGCGCGAGTGCCGCGGCAGCGGTCAGCCATCCTGCGTCGCGTCCCATGATCTCAACGATGGTCACGCTTTTGACCGCGTAGATAAAGGTGTCGTGCGCGATCTCTAAGAGCGAGGAGGCAATGTATTTTGCGGCAGAGCCAAAGCCCGGGGTGTGATCGGTCTCGCAGAGATCATTGTCGATGGTCTTCGGGATGCCGATAATGCGGACGGAACTGCCGATGCGTTTTCCGTACTCGGACAGCTTTAACACGGTGTCCATGGAATCATTGCCGCCGATATAGAAAAACGCTTCAATGTGGTAAGTTTCAAACTGCTTAAATATGAAGACATAGGGTGAATCATCATCCAGATAATTGGGAAGTTTGTAGCGGCAGGAGCCTAAGTACATCGCAGGTGTCTGCGCAAGGCGGGAAAGATATTCCGGATGACCGTCCATAAGCTCCGTGAGGTTGAGAAGGTCATCGTTTAAAATACCGGTGATTCCGTTGAGCGAGCCGTAAACGGTGTCGTACATGGAAGAGGCGGACACGCCGTCAATGACACCGGCAAGACTTGCGTTGATCGCAACGGTAGGACCGCCGGACTGGGCTACCATACAATTTTTCTGATTCATAACGAACTCCTTATGTGTAAATATATCAATGTCAGATTGTTCCGAAAATGGTCATTTCGGAAATCAAACATTATCATACCCAAAATACGCGGGATTATCAAGATTGAATTTAGATAGAAAGAGACGGACGGAAAGATGAAAATGTGTACATTGTGTCCTAGAAACTGCGCAGTGGACCGTGCGGGCGGAGAGCGCGGCATCTGCGGACAGACCGAACAGCTGAAGGTTGCGCGTGCGGCGCTTCATTACTGGGAGGAACCCTGCATCTCCGGGAAAAGCGGCTCCGGCGCGGTATTTTTCTCCGGCTGTGCCCTGCATTGTGTGTTCTGCCAGAACCGTAGCATCGCAAACGGGACGGCAGGAAAGGAGATTACCAAGGAGCGTCTGGCAGAAATATTCCTGGAACTGCAGGAAAAAGGGGCGAATAATATCAATCTGGTGACGCCGGGACATTTTGCACCGCAGATTACGGAGGCATTGCGCCGTGCAAAAAAAAAGGAAGGACTGCGGCTTCCCGTCGTTTACAATACGAGCAGTTATGAGAGTGCGGATACGATCAAAAGTCTGGAAGGACTTGTGGATATCTACCTGCCGGACTTTAAATATATAAGTCCGGCGCTCAGTGCAAAATATTCACACGCTCCGGATTATGCCGACGTGGCCAAAGCGGCGGTTGCGGAGATGGTGCGCCAGTGCCCGAGACCCGTGTTTGACGGAGACGAAGCAGAAGACCCGATCGAGGAGGGACTTCTGATGAGACAGGGCGTTATCGTGCGTCACCTGCTGCTGCCGGGCTGTACCAGGGACTCTAAGGCGGTGATAAAATACCTGTATGAAACCTACGGCAATCAGATATATCTGAGCATCATGAACCAGTATACGCCGTTGGAAAATGTCAGCGCCTACCCGGAGCTGAACCGGAAAGTCACGGACGAGGAATATGAGGAGGTCGTCGATTATGCGATCGGACTGGGGGTAGAGCAGGGATTTATTCAGGAGGGGGAGACGGCAGAAGAGAGCTTCATCCCTGCGTTTGACGGCGAAGGCGTATAACGCATAGCAGAAAAACATTGTATAGAGATAAAGATAAAGGGGGGTGTCGCACGAAGCATACCGTGCTTTGGTTTGATAAGTAATATTACAGGAAACACACTTGGGGATTTCATGTGGAAATGCAGATGGAAATTCGTTGGAGAAAAATGTGAGCATTTCTTCCGGCTGAATGTTTGCATCGGATTCCGTGTCTCTTCCACGTTTGGACAATCCGACGGGTGCATGTCCGCATCCCGGAGACAATGGGCGGACTTTCTGGTGTCCCTAATGGCACCTCTTCACAGACAATATAAAACCGCGCGAACCGAAACTCGCCGGCATCTGCTATTGAAAATAAGGCAGATGCCGACTCAGACATCGGCTTCGCGCGGTTATGTTTTGTTCAGAGGTGCCAATAAGGGACACACACGAAAGTCCTACAAATTGTCTCCGGGATGCGGACATGACCCGCGGAGTGCTCCAAACTTGAAAGACACGGATCATCGCAGATGCAAACATCCGGCTGGTTAGAAATGCCACATTTTTTGAACCGAATTTCCACCTGCATTTCCATCTGAAATCCCACGGTGCGGTCTTCTCATAATATTACTTATCACCCCAAAGAGGTCTATGCTTCGTGCGACAATTTTTATCCTATAAATTTGGGGTTACATAACAAGTGTCCAAAGAATTGGACACATCATGTGCGATACTGACACCATCAAAGCGGATGGGGAGGGAAGAACATGGAGAAAAAGATCGAGATCATTGCCGTCGATTTTGACGGAACATTGTGCAGTGAATGTTATCCTGCCATCGGGATGCCGAATCTGCCGCTCTTTGCATTGCTCAAGGGTGCGAGAAGGCAGGGCAAAAAAGTAATTTTGTGGACATGCCGTTGCGGAGATCTGCTGGAGGAGGCGGTGGCCTGGTGCAGAATGTTCGGACTGGAATTTGATGCGGTCAATGAAAATGTGGCGCAGACGCTGGAACAGTACGGAACGGAATCCAGAAAGATCTCCGCGGATGTCTATATCGACGACAAGGCGTGCTGGCCGTGGATGACGAAGCAGGAGTGGGAACGGTATCTGGCAGGTTAGAAAAGGAGGATAAGAAGATGAAAACAGTAGATATGGAATTGATACTTTTGTGTGCGCTTATGGCGGCGATTGGAGCGTTCGGACTGGTGACGGGTGTGGTGCTGCTGTTCGGAATCCAGTTTCAGGAGTGCAATGCTGCACTGCTCACCGGAATTGTGTGCGGGCTCTGGGGCATATTATGGGGAAGCCTGCTGATACAGAACCGGAACCTGGTGTCGAAAAACGTCTAAATATAGTACAGCGTGCAGGAAAATGGCTATATTTAGGTTGACGCGTGTGATAGAATCTCCTATAATGAGACTGAATTATTGGGCGTATGATTTTATGGATTTATGCGGTACTCAGGGAGGAATTCGATGAACCACTTTATATATAGAAAGAAGAGAAAGATATTGCTGGCGGCAATCAGCATGGGAGTGCTTGCTGCCAGCATATCTGCTTTTCACGGACCCGAAGCCGTATACGCGTACACAGCGACGGCGGGAACGATCAACGACGGACCGGTGAAGGTGCGCAACGCACCGGTGACCGGGGATAAGCTGACACTGCTCTATCCGGGAAATGCGGTGACAGTAACCGATGAGACGGCAGGATCAGACGGGTATACATGGTGCCAGATCCAGATGTCGGATGGTGTAACCGGTTATATACGCTCGGATTTTGTGACGCTTCAGGGCACGGATTCTTCTGCGGGACAGACGAATGCGGACAGCAGTGCAGGTGGGACAAACGGGGTGGTGCAGAACACGGAAAAAGGTGTTTATGTGCGCTCGGGAGCGGGAACGTCCTACTCTGTGGTGACAAAGGTATACAAAGGACAGGCTGTGAATGTGGGCGAGCTGGTCTCGGCGGGCGGAATGAACTGGTACAGTGTGACGCTCGTGGTCGGAGGCGCCTCCTATTCCGGGTGGATTTGTGCGGACTATGTAGCCGTGAACGGTCAGACGTCAGACGGCCAGTCGCAGGGAGAGACGACCGGTGCCACGGACAGCGAGTATGAGGCGGCGCTTGCGGCAGCGGGTTTTCCGGCAAGCTATTGCAGCGCACTGGCATCCCTGCATCAGAAGTATCCGAACTGGCAGTTTGTGCCGGTGCAGACGGGACTTGACTGGAATACGGTGGTATCGAATGAGAGTCTGGTTGGAAGAAACTTGATCCAGAATTCCGTGAATGACGCAAGAAAATCGACGGACAGTCAGGCGTATAACTGGGAGACCAACAAGTGGTACGGGTTTGACGGGGCAAGCTGGGTGTCGGCGTCTCCGGAATATATCGCATACTGCATCGATCCCAGAAATTTTCTTAACGAGAATCAGATCTTTCAGTTTGAAACGTTGGAATATGCAGGCTATCAGAACGCAGCGGGTGTGCAGAGCGTTCTTTCCAATACATTTATGGCAGGCAATTATACCGATACGGACGGAGCGGTTCGCAGCTATGCGGATACGTTTGTGGAGATCGGCTCCAATGTGGGCGTGAGCCCTTACCACCTGGCATCCCGCTGTAAGCAGGAGCAGGGCGTGCGGGGGACGAGCGATCTGATTTCGGGACGATATTCCAACTATGCGGGCTATTATAACTACTTTAACGTCCGTGCGTTTACGACGGGCAGCGCGTCGGCGATTGTGAACGGACTGGAATATGCGAAGTTGCAGGGATGGAACTCCATCTACAAGTCGATTGCGGGTGGATCATCGGTTGTGGCTGATAATTATGTGAAAAAAAGGGCAGAATACCATTTACTTTGAAAAAAATTTAACGTTGTCTATACCAATAGTCTTTACGCACATCAGTACATGACCAATGTGCAGGCGGCGATGAGTGAGGGCACCAATATGGGAAAAGCCTACACGGACAAGAACCAGGCGTTTGTTTTCCGCATTCCGGTCTATCAGAACATGCCGGAGAGCGCAGTGACGTTTGCGGACAAGGGGAATCCGAACAACTGGCTTTCCTCGATCACGGTGGACGGATATGCGCTGACACCGGCATTTTCCGGTGCGAATACCTCCTATTCCCTGGTCGTTCCGGACAGCGCGGCTTCGATCAATGTGGGAGCGACGGCGGTGGCGGGAACGTCAACCGTTTCCGGTACTGGAAATTATTCGCTGAATTATGGAGATAATACGATTCAGATTACCTGCATCTCGCAGAGCGGAGATTCGCGCACTTACACGCTGATCGTGGCAAGAGCGGGGGGCAGTGCCGGCGGAACCATTCAGGTGGCGGATGACGCGGCGATTACGCCATTCTATCCGATCGGAACCTATGTGACGGGAATTGAGCCTGGAACAAGCGCATCCACAGTCGCATCGGGAATCGGAACCCAGAACTGTACCGTAAAGATTCTGAATGCAGACGGCAGTGAGAATACACAGACGGTGGGAACGGGCAACAAGCTGGCAGTGTATGTCGGCGACACGCTCGTGCAGCAGTATGAGATTGTGGTATATGGAGATATCAACGGTGACGGAAAGGTTTCCAATCTGGATCTGGTATTGATGCAGAAACAGATCCTTGGAATTGAAAGTCAGTCTGGCAGTCGTCTGGAAGCGGCAAACGTCAGCAAGGACGGCGGTATTTCCAATAAGGATCTGGTTATTTTACAAAAACACATACTGGGAATCTCACAGATTGATCAGTGAGAGGAAGAATTGGGAGAGCAGAAATGAAGAAAAAAATAGCAATGATGATGATGGCGCTTAGCCTGACGTTCGGGGCGGTCGGAGTGCCGCAGACGGTATTCGCGGCGAGCGGATCAACATCTGTCTCGGTGTCGTCAGGAAGTGTCAATATCGGTGATACGGTTACAGTTACAGTAAAAGCGAGCGGTCCATCCGGCGAAAAGGCGAATGCGACCATGACGCTGTCTTATGATTCGAGTGTGCTGCAGTTTGTGAGTTGCAATACCACATACGGCGGAGGCGGCGGAAGCGTGATGGCGACGGGAGAAAGCTACACGGTGACATTAAAAGCTGTGAGTGCGGGAAATTCGTCCCTCTCCGTCTCTGCTAACGACGGCGTGATCTTTGACTCCAATGAGGAGATGGATTCCATGTCGGGCAGCAGTGCATCGGTCACAGTAAAAAATGCGGCGGGCTCAACGACAGGCTCCGACGGCAGTACCGCTTCCAACAGCAGCGGGACATCGACGGGCAGCAGCACGGATTCCGCTTCGGGTACCGACGGAGCGGCAGCCAGTCAGTCAGCGGATAATTCCTTAAAGAACTGAACATTTCTCCGGGAACGCTTTCCCCGGCGTTTTCCGGAAAGACGACGACCTACAGTGCCACGGTAGGCAGCGACGTGACCAACATCGCTGTATCTGCCACGCCAGTCAATGAGAAGGCGGTTGTGGAGTCTGTGACGGGAAATACGAACCTGAAAAGCGGTAGCAATGCCATCAAGATTGTGGTCAGGGCGGAAAACGGCGTGACCGCAACCTATACCGTGAATGTCACAAAGCAAGGCGGCGCATCCGACGATGCGGCAACGGCCGGCGAGGGAGAAGCGGAGACAACCGAGACGCCGGAGGTTAGTGACGGGAATACCGTTACGGTGAACGGCACTGCCTATACGATTTCAGAAAATTTTGCAGCGGAGAATATTCCGGCAGATTTTTCGGAGACAACCGTCAATTATCAGGGGGCGGATTATCGGGGCGTGAGTTATGACAAGGGATCTGTGGTCATGCTTTATCTGGTGCAGGACGGAGCGGAAGAGAGCACAGGAAGCTTCTTTGTATATGACAGCACAAGAGATACCCTGTATCCGTTTGTAAAAATGGTCAATGGGGAACACTACGTGATAGCGCTTCTGCCACCGGTGGATTATACGATGCCGGATACGATGCAGCAGACACAGCTTACGCTGGCGGACGGAAGTCTTGTGACGGCATATCAGGAGACCCAGGAGGAAGGGTCTGAGGTGGAATCGGAGTTCTATACCTTTTACGGAGTGAATTCTGACGGAACGGAAGGCTGGTACCAGTACGACTCCATAGAGGAGACCTATCAGCGCGTAAATACAGGGACAACTGTATCTTCCGACGGACTGCAGGACGAGGATGCGGCCTATCTGCAGGAGGAATATCTGGCGCTGTCCGAGAAATATAAAAAAAAAAGCGTTTTCCAGAACCGCTATCGGTGTATTGATTTTTCTTCTGGCGGTGATGGCAGTGGTACTGATCAATCTGCTGCTGCACAGAAGAGGAGGCGATGAGGAAGACCTGGAAGACGATGACGATATCATCGATGATGCGGCAGATGAGAGCAACGAAACTGCCGGAACAGGAAAACTGCCGGAGAAAACCCCGGAAGATGCGGAGGAATCGGACGATTTTGACGTATACGAGGATGAGGACGACATTGAGGAGGAAGAGCCGCCGAAGAAGAGATTCGGTTTCTGGAAGCGGAAGTCTGACGATCTGGATGACGATCTGTTTGATGATGACGAGGATGCGTATGAGGATGAGGACGCGTACGGGGACGACAATGACACGTACGAGGACAGCGATGCGCCGGACGATGAAAAAGTTTCGGGCGGCGAAGAAAAGGCTGCCGCGCGCAAACCGGCGGGCGATGGCAGAACCGCAGGAAGAAAAGAGCGCAGGACCAGGGCAGCGGACGAAGATGCAGCGGACGAACCGGAGAATGAGCCACTGTATGAGGAAAAGCACCCGAAGAAGAAAAAGAGCGGCAAAGACCAGAAAAACAAGCAAGACGATGAGCTGGATATCATAGATTTTAATGATCTGTAAAGACGAATGTGATATCGGACTGGAAATAGGAGGTAGCGATGCAGACAGCATATACAGCAAAGGCAAAAAAGGCGATTGATATTGCAACGCGGATATCAAAGTCATTGCATCACAGTTATATCGGCACGGAGCACATACTGCTTGGCCTGTTGAAAGAGGGAACCGGTGTGGCAAGCCAGGTACTTGCCGACAATGGTGTAGAGTATGATAAGGTGCTGGAACTGATCGAGGAGCTGATTGCACCGGGGAATGCGGTTGCGGTTCTGGAGGACGGATTGTCCCCGAGAGCGGCGCATGTGCTTGAGGTATCCAAAGCGGAGGCGGCGCGTTTCCACTCGGAGAAGATTGGAACGGAACATCTTTTAATTGCGATGATCAAGGAGACGGAATGTGTGGCGTCCAGACTGTTGAATACATTGTCTGTCAATGTGCAGAAAATGTATGTGGACACCCTGATCGCGATGGGCGAGGATGTGAGCCAGTATAAGGATGAATTCCAGAACGGGAAACCCGGCAAGCGGAAAAACGCGGAGGGAACGCCGTCACTGGATCAGTTTTCCAGAGATCTGACCGAACTTGCACGCGACGGAAAGCTTGATCCGGTGGTCGGCAGAGAGGCGGAGATCGACCGTGTCATCCAGATTTTAAGCCGGAGAAGCAAGAACAATCCGTGCCTGATCGGAGAACCCGGCGTAGGAAAAACGGCGATTGTAGAGGGAATTGCAGAGCGCATTATGGGCGGAATGGTTCCGGATACGGTGCTTGGAAAAAGAGTGGTCTCCCTGGATCTTTCCGGGATTGTGGCAGGCTCGAAGTACAGGGGTGAATTTGAGGAGCGCATCAAGAAGGTGCTTGCAGAGGTGGCGAAAGCCGGAAACGTCCTGCTGTTCATCGATGAGATTCATACCATCATCGGAGCGGGCGGAGCGGAAGGCGCGATTGATGCATCCAACATTTTAAAACCTGCGCTTGCGAGAGGTGAGGTGCAGGTGATTGGTGCGACGACCATCGAGGAGTATCGCAAATATATCGAAAAAGATGCCGCTCTGGAACGTCGGTTCCAGCCGGTTGTTGTGGAGGAGCCGACGGAGGAAGAAGCCATTTCCATATTAAAGGGATTGCGCGGACAGTATGAGAGCCACCACCATGTGACGATTACGGATGAGGCCGTGGAGGCGGCAGTGCGTCTTTCTGCGCGTTACATCAACGACCGTTTCCTCCCGGACAAGGCGATTGACCTGATGGATGAGGCCGCGGCAAAAGTGCGCCTTCACGTGGGCGGAGACCCGAGGGAGGCTGCAGAACTCCGGCGGGAGATTGCGGAGTCGCAGGAGACATTGGAGCAGGCACTTTCTGGCGGAGACCTGGAAGCGGCGAGAGGCACAGACAAAGCGTCAGGAACTGGAAGAAAAGTTGGAAAAACTGAACGCAAAGGCAAAGCAGGGCGGCAGACGGCATCACCAGACCGTCGGAGAGGATGAGATTGCCGATGTTGTGTCGGGATGGACGAAAATCCCGGTGAAGAAGCTTACAGAGGGGGAGGCTGCCAGGCTTAAAAGCTGGAGGCAACTCTTCACAAGCGCGTGATCGGACAGGAGGAGGCGGTATCGGCAGTGGCCAAAGCCGTGCGGAGAGGCCGCGTCGGATTAAAAGATCCCAAGCGGCCGATCGGATCGTTCCTTTTCCTGGGACCGACAGGCGTCGGCAAGACAGAGATATCCAAGGCACTGGCAGAAGCTGTCTTTGGACAGGAGCAGGCAATGATCCGCGTCGATATGTCTGAGTACATGGAGAAACACAGCGTATCGAAAATGATCGGTTCACCGCCTGGATATGTCGGACATGAGGACGGCGGACAGCTGAGTGAAAAAGTGCGGAGAAATCCATACGCAGTGATTCTGTTTGACGAGATAGAGAAGGCGCATCCGGATGTGTTTAATATTCTGCTGCAGGTGCTTGACGACGGACATATCACAGATTCTCAGGGAAGAAAAGTGGACTTTAAGAATACCATCATCATTATGACCTCCAACGCGGGAGCGCAGGCGATTGTGGAGCCGAAGAAGCTTGGCTTTGCTTCCGGCAATGACGAGAAGCAGAACTACGAGCGGATGAAGGGCAGCGTGATGGAGGAGGTCCGCAGAATTTTCAAACCGGAATTTTTAAACCGTATTGACGAGACCATTGTATTCAGGGCACTGAATAAGGACGACATGAAGCAGATCGTAGGTCTGATGACAAAAGAGCTGGCGAAGCGCTGCGAAACACAGCTTGGCATTACGCTGGTCGTGCGCGATGCCGCAAAGCAGTACATTGTGGATAAGGCGTATGACCCGAAGTACGGAGCCAGACCGCTGCGGCGCAAGATTCAGGATGAGATTGAGGATCCGCTTGCGGAAAAACTTCTCGACGGAAGCATCCGCCGGGGCGACGAAGTGATCGTCACGACGAAGAAAAATGCAATTTTTCTGGAGCCGAAGAAAAGTAAAAATTACTTAAATGTCAGTGAAATCACTGGAAATCAAAGAACAGATATTATATAATATTTTTACAAATTTACGATAAAGCAGACCGGATGAAGGAGCTGCAATATCACAGGAGGATAAGATGGCCGTTATTAGTGAATTACTCCGTTCAGAGGAGGATGGAACGATCAGCTTTGGGGATTATACATTGAGCACCAAGGCAAAGCTTGACAATTTTGAGCACCAGGGAGACCTTTACAAAGTAAAGACCTGTCAGGAGATTACCAAGCTGGAGCGCAATGGCATGTTTGTATACGAGTCTGTTCCGGGGACTGCAGTGGAGCATTTAAAAGCAACAGACACAGGAATGGAGTTTAGCGTAGAAGGCGCAGAGGACGCACAGGTTACCGTAGAGCTTGAGGATGAGGCTGAGTACGACATCGTGATCGACGGTGCAGATGCCGGCAGGATGAAGACGAATCTCGGAGGAAAGTTAAGCCTGAGCGTAGAGCTCGGCGATGCTCCGGTAAAGGTAAGCGTTCAGAAGTGCTAGAGCAGCCGCTTTCGCATATGACAATTACAAGATCAGTGAGACCTGTCCGTATGGACAGGTCTTTGTTGCTCTATAGGAAATGACGTGTTATGTTAAAGCGCGAAAGCCGCGCTTTCTATGGAGAAAAAAGCCCTGTCCGGGCAGCAGCCGCGTCTGCGGGAAAGGAAGATAAGAACATGGCAAAAGGAAAAACAACAGTGTACTTCTGTCAGGAGTGTGGATACGAGTCGGCAAAATGGATGGGACAGTGTCCGGCATGCCATGAGTGGAATTCGTTTGTGGAGGAGACAGTCGAGAAAAAAAGAGCGCGCGTGGGAACCGCAGTGCGGATAGCAGCCGTGAGGCAAAGGCAGTTCCCCTGTCACAGATTGAGATGACGCAGGAACAGCGGGTGTCCACCGGCATGAAGGAGCTTGACCGGGTGCTTGGCGGCGGGATTGTGCAGGATCCCTGGTGCTTGTGGGTGGAGATCCGGGAATCGGAAAATCGACGCTGCTTTTGCAGGTATGCAGGAATCTTGCGGAACATAAGGTGAAGGTGCTCTATATTTCCGGTGAGGAATCCTTGCAGCAGATCAAAATCCGGGCAGAACGCATCGGAACCTTTGGGGACAGCTTAAGTCTGCTCTGTGAGACCAATCTTGATACCATACGGCGCGTGATTGACCGGGAGAAGCCCGAGATCGTCGTGATTGACTCCATTCAGACGATGTATAATGAAGACGTCTCGTCTGCACCGGGAAGCGTCTCGCAGGTGCGGGAATCGACCGGCACCCTGATGGAGATCGCTAAGGGACTTGGAATTTCCATTTTATCGTCGGACATGTGACAAAGGAAGGCGTGGTGGCTGGTCCGCGTGTGCTGGAACACATGGTGGATACGGTGCTCTATTTTGAGGGGGACCGCCATGCGGCGTATCGTATTCTGCGCGGTGTGAAGAACCGAAAAGTTGTTGACAAACGGTTGACGGTATGATATATAAGTAAATAAGCTGTCGCTGAGAGATGACAACGATGAATGAGATTGAAAAATCCGTTCGGAAGTTGCGGAGCAACTTCTAATGACAGCGCGAAGCGCTGGCTGTACATTGATAACTGAACAGTGAATAAACCTTGAAAGATCCTAAATTTCAAGCTGTCGATCAAGAGATTGAAAGACAGACGAACGTTCTTATAAAGAACAACCTAAAACAGTAAATTCAGAGTAACATCTGAATAAGCCAGATGATTCTGGAAAAGGAAACAAACTATAACATGAGAGTTTGATCCTGGCTCAGGATGAACGCTGGCGGCGTGCTTAACACATGCAAGTCGAACGAAGCGCTTTAATTGATTTCTTCGGAATGAAGTTTTTGTGACTGAGCGGCGGACGGGTGAGTAACGCGTGGGTAACCTGCCTCATACAGGGGGATAACAGTTGGAAACGACTGCTAATACC
>VOFD01000873.1_pt1 | contig 42000 bp, 47 predicted proteins | sample 5384101 | NCBI WGS metagenome assembly VOFD01 (sample SAMN12384723, study PRJNA508395) | human gut metagenome | isolation source: healthy gut C | host: Homo sapiens
TATCCTTGCTACACATGATTGTAGCAAGGATATCTTGGTATCTATCAAGCGAATAACAATATTTCATTTGCTTGTTGCGATCGAGCGAATAATCACTTTATCGTACGGAAATATTGAAACTCATCTTATTTTCAAGCCTCATGGAATACTCTTAAAGTTTATTCAGTATATCCCTTATTCTACTAATAATAAAATGGATATAAAAGGAATGAATAATTGTAACTTTTTAAATGTGTCTTTTTATCAGATTAATATTCCAATATTTACCAGGTTAAGAATGCAAATTCACCGCTAAATAAAAGATAAAGGTATGACATAGTTTAAATTACGTCTCTTTTAATAATTACTACAAAATATAAGCAATAGAGTAATCATGATAATGATAGATTGGTATTAGAACTACCGTTAAACCTTCAGTCTATCGGCAGTTCAAGTTATTTCGATATTCTTTTGGTGAAGCTCCTGCCAATCGTTTGAAAAACTTACTAAAAGAGGCTTGGTCTGCAAAACCGAGAGTGTCTGTTATTGTCTGAATATCATATTTTGAACAGGAAAGCATTTTTTTAGCCTCTGTATAAAGTAATTTTGTGATATGTGCATGTATTGTTTGTCCTGTTTCCTCCTTGATTATTCTAGATAGATAGATGTCCGAAACAGACAGGCGATCTGCGTAAAAAAATGTATCTTGTGTTGTTGACGATAATGTTCAAAAACTAAATCTTTGAACTTGTAGTATATCCAACTCTTGTTGGATATGGCTGGCGAAGCATTTTCTATATTGGAAAAGAATATGTCTCCAACATTTAAAATAAAAAAATTACATAAATGCCCATAAATCCCTTCTTTATGTAAAAGTCCTTTCACTGTATATCCTTGAAACAACGTAAAAGTCTTTTTGAAATAATAGCTTGCGTCGTTCTTTAAATGTATAGCAGCCAAAGAGTATCTTGTAACGAATTCACATAGCTTCCCATATAAAAATTGGCTTGAAGGGAGGCTGTGGAAGAAAAGGAGGAGTAAGCGCAAGACAATACATCATATAATCCTTGCTTAATTGTTGAAATATTATAGTCATAGACGCAGGAATGACAAGCAAATCATTTTTTCCTACACTATGAATGCTGTCTTGTACATCTTGAATATGAATTTTCGCTTTTCCACTTGAAACTAAAAGAAAAAAAGAAAGTTTTTTTCACATACTAACTCTTCAAGGGAGTCGGAATGTCCAATTGTGTCATAAAAAAGAGAGTCATCCAAAATGCATTTGTCCTTTGCCTGAACAAGAGATTTGAAAAGATTCATATTTTAATTTTTTAACAAGAGTGTTTTTTACTACAAAAATAATACTAGTTTTGTTTTTGACAAAATTTGGTTTGCAATATCAATGATAATACTAAATATTGTTTTGTTTCTTTGTCAGAAAGAATTGTATAAAACTAATCAGATTAACAACTTATGTCAAAGATCTTTAGAGAAATATCAGAGCGCAGGAAAAGTCTCTGCCATATAATAAATTCATCTCCAATTTCCAATAAAAAGGTAAAAGGGACTCTTGGATTCCCTCTACTTCATGTGACTTCTACTTTCTTCCTTACAACCGAGCATCTAGTAGATTCCCTTTTCAACGGAATTTAGAGTATGGTCTTTTATTTCTAAACGAATCTATTGTAATGTACATCTACTTTGGTAATTTGCGCTTCCCTGTCATACAAGGGGAAATGAATTTTGATTCATCTTTTTTTCTTGTGGAACTTTGTTATGTCAAACGCTGTAAAAAACAAATTGATTGTTATCGAATAGAAGGTATATATATTGCCACTGAACTTGAAAATATTCGATTGTTTTTTTGTGTAAAATAAATTTTTAAATATGGTTTATTATGTATGTTAAATATTAAAGTGATTTCGTGTTATCTTGAAAACATAAATATAATCGATTTTGGCTTATTTATAAATTATTGTCTTGTTTATGAAAGCGTAGTGATTATAACATGTTTTATATTTGTTGAATAAAATTAATACACCATGAAACTACTTTATCTGAAAGAGCACTTGTCTTGTATCAACTATCAAGTAGCTTATAATACAGGTTTTGTCTTTTGTGAGCTTAGAAAAGAAGAAAATAGTAGCATTGACAACGAATCTTCTTTTTGTGTGATTTTCCTTTTGTATGGAAAGTTATCTGTAGATTATGGAAACAATCATATTTTTTTGCAACAAAACGAAATGGTGATTATACCACAACACAGCCCTAATAATATTACGGCGTTGGAAGATTCACGGTTATTATTGTTGTTTTGGAATAAAGACGTAAAGTCATGCAATAGACAGTTTGTCGAATCTCTCTTTACCAGCGTTAGTGAGAAAGGTAATCATGTTTTACCTATACGTACACCGCTGCTGGAAGTATTGGAGTCGGTACGTACATATTTAGCTTCGAAACTGCAATGTAGACACATGCACTGTTTGAAACAACAAGAATTGTTGCTAGTATTGAGGGGGATCTATACGAAAAACGAGTTGATCGAATTTTTCCAGCTTGTGTCCAGTTCATGGGACTCATTCGAAGGGTTTGTTCTCAATAATTATAAAAAGGTCAATACCGTAAAGGAGTTTGCCGAATTATATTGTACATCGGAGCGATCCTTCAGCAGGAAATTCAAACATTGTTTTAATGAAAGTCCTTATCGCTGGATGCAAAAAAAAAGCAGAACGGATACTGGAAAAAATTTCTGAAACAGAAATATCATTTCAAGATATTGCCATGGATTTTAATTTTAAGTCCCAAGCTCATTTCTCTTTTTTTACTGCAAAAGAATGTTTGGATTAACTCCCCGGCAATTAAGAAATAAATAGGAGGTTAATATGAGATGAAATTATAAAAATGAGTGTGATAATTTTCTGTTATTTAGGAACTATAATTATTTTTTTAGTAGTTACGAATTTGTTTCTGTTAAATCTATTTTTAATAAGTAATCATTTTTTATATTATATGGAAAAACTTAATTTAATCGGCTTGGCTATATATAAATTTTCGTGGTCGTGGCAACTTGTGACTTCTGCCCCATTGTGCGTTATCGATGGTGTTATTGCGGATGCTACAGTGTTTTCTAACCTTGACCCGAATATCATTAAGTCTATTTCTATCTTGAAAGACGCTGCGTCTTCGGCCATTTACGGTTCTCGTGCAGCTTATGGAGTTGTATTGTCGGCCAGACGAAGCTGTCCCCTGAAGCCTTCGCCTCCATCGGAGCAGACAACTTCAACACGAAGATAATGGTATTCTTCCGCAAATCGATCCACATCGGGGTGCAGACATACAACGCGGAGGAATTCATAACGGCGGAAGAACTGGGGAAACGTATCAGCGAGGCAAGGGCGATGAAGCACAGGCTGCGTTTCGACCTGATGCGCGAGACAAACAGAATAGATAAGGAAGAGCTTGAACTGTTCGAGTACAAACTCGCCAAATACATGTATGAGTTGAAGGCGCACGCCAAGCTGAACAGACACATCGCCAAAGCGGAGGCGTTGGTCACAAAATTCCGCAACCAGAAACCTCCTGAGAACGCCACGAATGAACAGGGCAAGGAATGGGAAAGGAAGAAACTGACCACAAAAAAAGTGCTTGCCGTCCTCCGTAGGTACATCACCTCGCAGAATGTCGTGTCGCGCGAGGAAGTGGCATTGGTGAAGAGCTCATACGGATTCAAGCTGAAACAATATGCCCCACGACTGTTGGACAAGGTCCCGCATAAGGCGGCAGGCATCAACGACCTCGTGCTGGGACGCGCAGTACTGCCCATGCCGGAATTCCCTACAGAGAAGAATATGCGCCAAATCCGTGCGGCAGAAAAACTGATCGGCAGAAAACGCAGGCAATACGAAGTCCAGAACCAGCAGTTTGCCGACATGAAGCCCGACACACGGCTGACCGAATACCTGACCGCATGACCTTTGTCAACAAGGACGGTGACGTATGTGAGTTCACCGCGCTCCAGAAACACGACCAGAACCTCGTCTTGCAGAAACGATACGCCCTGCTGAACTGGCAGCAAGGCTTGGGAAAAACCGCCGCCGTATACCACCGTGCCAAGTACCTGCTCAAATACCGCAAGATACGCAATGTCATCATACTGGCTCCCGCCATCGCCACCAACATGACATGGATACCCTTCCTCTCAATGAACAGGGAACAGTTCCGGGTGGTAAGGAGCAATGCCGATCTGGAAACGGTTTCGGAAGGCGTGTTCCTCGTCCTCTCCACCTCCATGCTCGGCAAGCTGAAGCGCGGGCTGGCAAGGTTTGTCAGGCGCACCTCAAGAAAGCTGTGCCTCGTCTTCGACGAGTCGGACGAGATAACCACCCCGTCGTCACAGCGTACAAGGCATATTCTCAGCCTCTTCCGCCGTCTCAGGTACAAGATACTTGACACCGGCACGACCACCCGCAACAACATCGCGGAGCTTTATAGCCAGTTCAAGTTGCTTTACAACAATTCCATAAACATGATTTGCTGGAGCGGCCGGGTGTACCACGAGAACAGGGACAAGGAAATCGAGGAAGAGAACAATCCGCACTATGGCGAGCCGTTCTCTGCCTTCAGGGGACATGTGCTTTTCCGTGCCTGCCACTGTCCGGGAAAATCCACCGTGTTCGGTATAGAGAAGCAGAACCAGGATGTCTATAACAAGGAGGAACTGGCCAAGCTTATCGGCAAGACCGTCATTACACGCAAGTTCAGGGACTTCGCCGGAGAGAAATACAGGATACGGACACATACCGTCATCCCGTCCGGCGGCGAGTGCGAGGTTTACCGTGTCATCATCGAGGAGTTCTGCCGTATCTGCGAGCTGTATTACAACTGCACGGGAGACGCGAAGAAAGATGCCCTGACAAGATGGAAAAACAAATGAGAAACCGCAGATTCCATTCCACAGGCAAAGGTAGCCCGCCCCCTTACCGGCAGAGCAAGGTCATGCCGCAAGCGGTTTTCGGGAAAATCATCCTCGCCGGAGGTGAAGTGAAAACAGAAACAAATCACGGACATGATAGAGAGTCTGCCTGTGAAGCGGGGTGGTCATAATCCTGTGTAACTCTTCTGCCGTGAGATATTTCTGTACGGCTTTGGGACGCACCGGCTCATATCCCAAAAACGGGCTGGCGGTAATGATGCCGTCAGCGATGGCCTCACCGACAATCGTTTTCAGCTGTACGGTCAGATTGATAATCGTTCCGGGAGCGAGATTACGTTCAGTCCGAAGGTGCAAATCATACTTGTCGATGAAAGAGCGGTCCAATGCGGAAAACGGAATATCCGACAGTTTGTATTGCACCTGCAAGAATCTTTCGATATGGTTGTAGGCATTGCGATAGGCCCGCAGGCTTCCTATTGTGCGGTTTACTCCCACACGCTTTTCAAAATTGCAGATGAATCGTTTGAAATACCCCAAAAGCGTTTCCTGCCCGCTGGCCATTCCAAGCAGTACACCTTTCACTTCATCGGCTGTCACACCGTCACGAACAGCCGACTGCTTTGCCCGCTCTTGTAGATATTCAATGCCATCGCACGAATCTCATCCAGACGGTTGTTGATTTCCTTTGCCGCCACGCTCTTCTTGCACGTCGGTGATTGATTGAAATGAATACATTCTCTGCTTTTGATACGGGTGTCATGGTAGCTCTCTTGCTGGGTATTGAGTTTCTTAGGAGTGATATCCAAACAATTCTCTATTGTAAAAGAAACGATCCCGGGATTTTTAAGAGCTGCCTGTATACATTGTTTATATTGTTGGCAAGTCTTTATTCCATTGTGGCCGGAGCCATGCTTAACCCCGAGCCCGTACCCGTTTATGAATTGATGCCCGGTTTTCAAATAGGAGTTTATGGTTCTTGCTTTTTGTTTATATTTCTTGTTATCGCCGGTCTTTATCGTAAAATATTACCTCTCGTCCTTTTGGGGTACGCTATGGTATATGTAATCGGTGTACTGATACCGTTACTTGGATATGTAGTGTCCATGATGAATTATTTCGCCAGTACAGGATGATTATGAAGACCAAAGATGTTTTCCAGAGAAAATGGATAACAGACAGTATAACAAAAAGAAGGTATCCTTTTCAGATACCTTCAATGATGGGCCGGTTGCATATTTACCATTCCAGACGTTCCTTCACATTGTTCATCGCCTCTTTCAGGCTGCTGTTCATGACCCGCGCATAATGCTGCGTCATGCGTGTGGAAGCATGTCCGAGCATGACGGACACGTCCTGCAAGGGTACATTGTTGGCGAGCGTGACGGTGGTCCCGAAAGTGTGCCTGGCAACGTGCGTGGTCAGTTTTTCTTTATGCCGCAGAAATCGGCGATTTCCTTGAGGTAGCTGTTCATTTTCTGGTTGCACATGACAGGCAGGCAGCATCCTTTCTTTACGCAGATCGGATGTTCCCTGTATTTCTCCAATATGGCCAGTGGAACGGGCAGCAGCGGGATGTTGCTGATGGAAGACGCTTTTCTGCGGTGTTCCAACTTGACCCTTCCCTTCCTTATCCACCAGTCACCGAGATTGTCCTGTACCAGGTTTTCACCACTCAGAGTGGCGACATCGGAGAACGAATTCAAGGTGCTGCTCTATCTTAAACGGAACGGGCAGGGGGAAAGGACGGGCTCTGCCCGCTGATGGGAAGGATCATGATAAAAGCTACGGGCAATTCGACCACACAGTTCGGGTGCAAAATAAGAGTGGACCCGAAACTGTGGAACGCCACCTCGCAACGGTGTACGGGAAAAAGCCGGATGGCCATTGCCACCAACAGGGCAATAGACAAGATGATGCTCCTGCTGCAAAGGAGATACAGCGAACTGGCGGAAATCAGCGATGACATCACCGCCACACAGATACGTGACGCTTTCCAGGGTATGGCGGAGAAACAGGTGACTCTCTTGGGACTGTTCCGTGAGCACAATGAGGAATACGCCTTGCGTGTCGGGGTGAACCGTGCCGCTAACACCCTTTACCTGTACTGGCATACATTCCACTTCGTGGAGGAGTTCATCAAGGTGAGATATAAGGTATCGGATATCCCTTTCAAGGCACTGGACGAATCGTTCGTCGAGGCTTTCGAGTTGTATCTTCGCATCGACAGAAAGTTTCAGGCAGGAACCTCCATAGGGCACATCCAGAGGCTAAAGCATATCGCCCGAATCGCCGTGAGCCGAGCCATCGTGCCTTTCAGCCCGTTCAAGGACTTCTCCCCATGAAGCCAAAGCAGAAACAGAGGTTTCTTACCAGAGAAGAACTGGACAGGTTGATGGGCACCACTTTTGATACACCCAACCGTAACTTCACCAGAGACATGTTCTTATTTTCCGTCTTCACCGGCATCTGTTACTGTGACATGCGCAACCTGACGGAAAAGAATGTGGTGAGGGACCACGAGGGGAACTTATGGATAGAAACCAGAAGGCAGAAAACGGGAACCCCGGAAAACGTACGCCTACTGGACATCGCCATAGAAATCATGAAGAAATACAGGGGGTGGCACCAGACGGGAAGCTGTTTCCCATGCTGACAAAGGAAAGCATGAACATTCACCTAAAAAGATGGCCGCACAATGCGGCATCGATCGTAACTTGTCCTTCCACATGGCCCGCCACAGTTTCGCTTCCCAGATCTGTCTCTCACAGGGCGTACCCATCGAGACTGTCAGCAAAGCTATGGGGCACAGGAATATCAGCACCACGCAGCGCTATGCTAAAGTGACCGACGAGAAGGTGGACCGGGATGTGACGATACTAGAGCATGAGATCACCGGCAAATACACACTGTCCGGCATTGACCAGCCTCCATCCACTATTCTGAAGGACATGAGTTTAAGAGAGATGCGGAGAAGAGAAAGAAAAGAAATATTAAACCCAATGGAAGGAGTGTAAGAATGAGAAGCACATTCAAACTATTGTTTTATATCAACAGACAGAAAATCAAAAAAAAAACGGAAAATGCCCCGTCATGGGACGTATCACCCTTGACGGGAAAGTAAGCCAGTATTCCACCGGAGAGGACGTGCAGCCGAAATTTTGGGATGCCAATAAGGGCCGTGCCGTCATACACGGACAGAATCCGGAAACCTCCATAGAGTTGAGAGAGCTGAATCGGAAACTGGAGGAACTGGAGGAGAAGGCACGAACCGCCTATAAGAAGAGCGTGGACTCAGCCGGGTACGTCTCGGCTGAGATCATAAAGAACGCGGTTACGGGGGAAGGCTCAGCCCAAAGAACATCTTCTGGCCCTTTTTGACGAGCATAACGAGGAGTACGCCAAGCGTGTGGGGATCGACCGCACACACCATACCTATATCCGATATTTGACCACACGAAAACATCTGTACAACTTCCTGCAATACAAATATGGAGTGGAAGACGTGACACTTCGCTCGATAGACATGCAGTTCATCGAAAACTTCCATTTCTATCTTTCCACAATATTGAAGTTGAAAACCATATCACTGAACGACTACCTGATCCTGCTGTGCAAGATTGTCCGGCTCGCAGTCAAACGCAGGATACTGTCACGCTATCCGTTTACCGGTTACAAGCTTGAGATCCCCCCGACACTTCACCGACACCTGACAGGTGAGCAGCTTGCCAAAGTGATGGCAATCGATCTTCCCACCTACCGGCTGTGCCACACCAGGGATCTCTTTGTCTTCTCGACCTTCACCGGACTGGGAAGGGCCGAAATGGCCGAATTGTCCGAAAGACATATCGTCACGGCTCCAGACGGCTCCAAATGGATACACATCAACCGTCAGAAGACAAAGGTGGAATGCCGTATCAAACTGCTTGACATCCCATTAAAAATCATGGAAAAATATAAAGGCGAGGGAGAGAATGGGAGACTGTTCCGGGTTCCGGCCACTTGCAGCCTGTCCAGAAGCCTGAAAATCATCGGGGAAATGTGCGGGCTTGAGTGCCACTTGACCTATTACATGAGCCGACACACCTATGCGACTGAAATCTGCCTTTCCAACGGCGTGCCAATTGAGACCATCAGTAAAATGATGGGGCATTCCAGCATACGTACTACACAGATTTATGCGGAAATAACCAACCAAAAGGTACGCAGGGATTTCGGAAAACTTTCGGAAGAAACCAAAGGCATGTATTCCCTGCCGGACGACAACATGCCGTCCAGGGTCTATCAATGCGGACGGTACAGCGGATGGAAAAAGGAATACGACCAGGAAAAAAACGAAAAGGTACCGTAATGTATGGTCGCAACAAGATAAAACAAGGGACAGAAACCGTCTTCACAGATTTCTGTCCCATTCATTTTGACCTCATTCCAGACTTCCCTTACAATGGCGATCGGGCTTTCCTGTATCCATCCCGCAACATTTTCTCTATGTCACTTTCTCTGTACAGAACCTTACCACCGAGCTGGATGTAAGGCAGTCTGCCTTCGTTCCGATATTCCTGCAAGGTTCTGCGGCTGATTTTCAACCTGCCGGAGAGTTCACGGTCGGTAAGATAATGTTCCCCGTCCAATACGGGACGGTGGCTTCGGGACAGGCTGCCAAGCCTGTCTGTCATATGATCAAGTTTCCGGAAAAGGGCAAGGATTCTCTCATGCTTTCCGGTCAGCAGCCCGTTCATATCTGGCCTCCCTTTCTCTTTTGAATGGCGGAAAGTATCTTTTGTATATCCTCCGGCCTATAATAGACCTTGTGGCTGATCCGGCTGTATGCCAGCGTGCCGTTCTCACGGAGGGTCTGCAAAGTACGGGGGGAGGCGTCCAGCAGAAGGCAGACCTCTTGGGTATCCAACCATTCCCCATTCTCTTCTCACGGAGCTTCTCACAGAGTTCATCTGTAATCCGGGCTGCATTTTCCAGATACTCCAGCATACTTTCAAAGACTGTCGCTTCAATAGTGACGATTTCCATAAGCGTATTCAATTGGTTCGAAACAAATATAGCGGAACAACGATCTTTTCTCCAAACGCCTGTCGTCAGATGTCATCAGATTTCATCAGATGGCAGGAACAAGATAAAACCCCAAGATACAGTGCATGCGGAAAGGCAAAGAAGCCGAGATGCAGGCATAAAGATTATGCAGAGAGAGAGCAGCAGAAGTCCCTGTCTTCTCATGGAGCGGAATCTTTTCTCACAAGATATTGTCGGACCCATGTATTTCGCTATTCCACCTGCTTTTATGGAGATATAAAGGAGGCCTGCCTTTTTATCAATGACACGGTTATGCGTCGCGTCGGTCGCAGTGAGTCCCTATAATCCTTCCCGAAATCAAAATCATTGTCCGGGCGTTTGTTTCCATGGGTATTTTCTGCGACTTGTCGTAAGGAAAATACCCATGGAAAGCGAAGCCGCAACGCCCGAGACAATAAGATTTTGATTTACTTTTTGATTATAGGAACTCACTGTGCCAATACTTTTCAAGACTGACTTGTGATTATAAACCGAAGTATATATTGGTTGAATACAGCCTATAGCCCACCACGCCAACGTGGGATCGGGAGCTTCAACGAGGCATTCAAATTTCAGATGCGAGGGCATAGGAACCGAACGTTCTTAACAAATTCATGAACCAGCTAAAATTGGTCTTCGTCCACGCTTATATTAAAGTTGTAAATTATCTGATTATTAACCAACATACAATGTACGACTAATAAATAAGCAACAAACTTCATATACCGTTTACATTTTGTCCTCATCTTTACCGGATCGCTTTTTCCCTAGAGTTGTTCTATTGCAGGAATATGTGAGTAATAAAAGCAGGGAGGCTGGGATGACAGCCCGATCTTTTATTACCACAAAGCAAGATTCTTAAACCGCATCTATTTACTATTCTATCTTTTTGTTTAATTTTATATTCAATTTAAATTTATTTCATTTACTTTTGTCGCATAAATTATGGTGTGACTTGATTATGTCCATAGTTAAGTCGGTAAAAGGGAATCCAGTGTAAGTCTGGAACTGTATCCGTAGCTGTAAATCAATAAAACCGGGCGTTCTACGAACCACTGACCATAAATATTAGGAAAGGTTGGGAAGGTGATTGCCGAGTAAAGGGAGATGAGTCAGAAAACCTGCCATAATTGAATTATGCGTCACCTCGGATAAGGTGATGGTAATATCTTATTACGATGAATATAATGTTTTTTAAGACCATAAGGAGAAAAAATCTTATGGTTATGATGCTAGGGATATGCCCTCTATGGGTGTATGCCCAAAGTAGATTGGATTCCATCCAACATTTGGATGAAATAACCGTTGTGGCTAAAAGTTTCAGGGAAGTCATACCTTCTCAAAAATTGTCAGGCAAAGAACTTCAAAAATTGAACAGTCACAGTGTCGCAGATGCCCTTCGTTATTTTTCCGGGGTACAATTGAAAGACTATGGAGGTGTAGGCGGTATAAAAACAGTGAATATCCGTAGCATGGGAACGAATCATATGGGGGTATTTTACGATGGAATAGAATTGAGCAACGCTCAGAACGGGCAGGTCGATTTGGGCATGTATTCGTTGGACAATATCGAGGAAATTTCTCTGTATAACGGACAGAAAAGCGAGATATTCCAGTCCGCCAAGGATTTTTTGGTGCGGCAGGGACGCTCTATCTTAGGTCACGCAGACCTAAATTTGAGGACGGAAAAAACACGAATTTAAGGGCAACCATGAAAGCCGGATCTTTTGATGTGATCAATCCTTCGGCTCTTTTTGAATATAAAATATCCGAGAATGTAGCCGCCTCGTTCAGTGCAGAATGGCGGAATGCCAGCGGAAAATACAAGTTCCGTTACCGTCGTGTCAATCCGGCCGGAGAGATCGCATACGATACGACCGCCGTGCGGGAAAACGGGGATATCAACGCAACCCGCTTGGAAGCGGGATTGTATGGAACAATCGAAAGAGGAACCTGGAACGCAAAAGTTTATAATTATAATTCTGAACGTGGTATCCCCGGCGCTATTGTCAATAACGTGTGGCGTCGCGGAGAACGGGTCTGGGATACCAATTCCTTTTTTCAGGGCTCTTTTGTAAAAGAGGTGAACGATCAATTCAAAACACAGGTTAACGCAAAATACGCTTTTTATCGTACACACTATGTAAATAATGACGATAAACTGATCGAGGTGGATAATCTTTATAAACAACGTGAGGTTTATGTTTCTACAGCCAATATGTACACGATTTTCCCATTCTGGGACGTTTCCATGTCATACGATTTTCAATGGAATGAGATGAAAGCGGATATGTACGGTTTTGTATTCCCCACCCGTTTTACCAACCTGCTGTCGATCGCAACGGCTCTTCGCCTGGGAAAAGTAAAGTTGCAGGGAAGCGGTTTGGCGACGTTTGTGAACGACCGGGTCAAAGAAGGGCCAGCCCCCAAAGCCCGGCAAATACTTACTCCTGCTGTTTTTCTTTCATATAAGCCATTTGATAAACATGATTTTAGTCTACGAGCATTCTATAAAAAAACATTCAGGATGCCCACTTTTAATGACCTGTATTATGCTGATATGGGAAACTCCAAGCTGGATCCCGAATATGTCACGCAATATAATCTAGGAACCGTATACCAAAAACAGTGGGGGAATAAATTATTTCGCCATTTTAAGATACAAGCGGACGGCTATTATAATTATGTGAAGGACAAGATAATCGCTTATCCGAAGGGACAACAATTCCGTTGGACGATGTTAAATTTGGGGAAAGTGAAAATACGAGGTGTTGATATAAGTACAGAAACGATGATTAATCCTTGGAAAGACTTGTTCATTACCATGAAAGTACAATACACCTATCAAAAAGGCGCAAGATTATACCGATCCTTCCGATAATTATTATAAAGACCAGATCCCTTATATACCCTGGCATAGCGGATCTGCTATCGCCCAAGCTTCTTACAAAGGCTGGGACTTGAATTACAGCTTTATTTATGTGGGGAACGCTATAACCAACAGGAAAATATCAAATACAACTATACACAACCTTGGTATACCAGTGATATTTCCTTGTCTAAAGAATTCAAAATGAAATTTGGTTCACTGAAAGCATCTTTGGAGGTCAACAACTTGTTGAGTCAAGATTATGATGTTATTTTGAATTATCCTATGCCCAAGCGAAATTATCGGGCGTCTTTAACGGTCGAATTATAATACCGATGAGTATGAAGCTGTTATTTTATATAAGCATCTTTATCCTTTCCTTTTCTTCTTGTCGGAAGATTGAAATTGTCGTCCCTTCGGAATACGAGTTGATTGGGGATGGCATACAACCGGATGCTGATCCTGTCGGAATGTATTTGGTGAATGAGGGGAATATGGGCAGCAATAAATGCACGCTCGATTATTTGGATTTTGTTAACGGATATTATATACGGAATCTTTATTCCGAGAGGAACCCGGATGTCGTAAAGGAATTGGGAGATGTAGGTAATGATATCCAAATTTATGGAAGTAAATTATATGTAGTAGTAAACTGTTCCCATAAAGTGGAGGTTCTGGATACAAAAACCGGAGTTCGGATATCCCAAGTGGATATCCCAAATTGCCGGTACATCCGTTTTTATCGGGGAAAAGCTTATGTAACCTCTTATAGGCCCCGTTCAAATTGATCGGATGCGCCACAGGGGGCTGTTTATCGGGTAGATACGGCTTCATTGAAGGTAGAGGCGAAAGTGACGGTCGGTTATCAACCGGATGAGTTGACTGTTTTGGGAGAATATTTGTATGTAGCCAATTCCGGAGGATATCGTGCCCCCGATTATGACAATACCGTTTCTGTAATTGAGTTGGAGCGTTTCAAGCAGGTGCAGAAAATACCGGTCGGTATCAATCTTCATCGTATCAGAGCAGACAAATATGGTAAGTTATGGGTAACATCCAGAGGAGATTACAACACAATCCATTCCAATTTGTATGTATTGGAAAAACGCCCGGGTTATACGGAGATGGTCGTAACCGACACGTTAAATATTCCTTGTTCCAATTTATGGATTGACGATGATTGTCTATATTATTACAGTACGGAATGGAATAATAATACTCAAAGTAACACGATTGGTTATGGAGTGATAGATATCCGCACAAAAAAAGTAATCAGGGATAGCTTTATATCCGACGGAACAGAGAAAGACATCAAGATACCTTATGGAATTGCCGTCCATCCAGTGACGAAAGATATTTATGTCACCGATGCGAAGAACTATGTTTCCAGTGGAACACTGTATTGCTATGATCAAGACGGATTTCAAAAATGGGGTGTCCGCACAGGGGATATACCGGCCCATATGGTCTTTGTAAACAAGGAGGAATAAACATGAGTAGATTGTGGAGAGAGAGCGTCTTTTTTTTTTGTTTTTGTCTGTATTCGGCTTTTCCGGTTGTGATAAAGACATACAGATGGTCAGTTTGGGAATTGACGATATTTATTATTTGCCTCGTATGAAGGCTTACGCATTACATCCTGCCTTTACCGGAGAGGAATACCGGTGGACCTTGAGGTCGGATGGACGGGATAGCCTTTGTCGGAGAAGAGAGATTATATATTTCTTGCCAAGGATACCGGAACATACGATCTTACTTTTGAGATCATTGATCCTACAACTCCTTATAAACATGATTTCCGTTTCGTGGTTATGCACGAGGAGATTGAATATAGTCCCTATATCTCGAAAGTCTATGAATACCGTCCCGCGCCAGGCCAATTTGTCAATCTCATGCCTGAATATCAGGAAGGTGAAACGGAGGAGGATATACGAAAAAAGTGGAGGAAAATATTTCCGGCACAAATGACGAGATGATCTCGCTGGGTAGTTACGGGGGATATGTCATATTCGGTTTTGATCATACGGTGATCAATGTACAAGGACAAAAAGACTTTTCGCGTTTTAGGGAATGCGTTCTATTCTGATTTACCGGAGTTTGAGGATAAAAAAGGAGGAAGCTGTGAACCTGGGATTGTAGAGGTCTCTTTTGATACGAATCAGAATGGTTTACCGGACGATGAATGGTACGAGTTGGCGGGTAGTGAATATTATAAGCCGGAAACGGTCAAGGAATATTCCATCACTTACCGGAAACCTGATCCCGATAGATTCCGGAACCGGACATGAGCCAGCAGATATCGGATTTAACTTATATTTCCTGGAGGGATAATCAAGGGGAGTCCGGTTATGTATCTCAGGTAATTTATCATACACAACCTTATTATCCGGCATGGTTATCAGAAGAGGATATAACCTTTACCGGAACCCTCTTGAAAGCGAACGCCATAGATGAAAGCGGAGCTGGGAGATATTATGTCCTGTATTCTTACCCTTGGGGGTACGTCGACAACCATCCGAATGAAGAAAAAGATTTGAACGATTTTGATATTAGCTGGGCTGTCGATAAAAAAGGGAATCGGTTCATCTTGACGGGGTGGATTTTATTAAGGTATATTCCGGAATCAACCAGTTTTGTGGATGGATAGGAGAAACATCCACCGAAGTTTTACGGGCACAGGATCTTCACATAGAAATAAAGGAGGTTGTACCCTCCTGATCCGGTGAGCCTGAAACAACAATACGATAACGCAATTCTCAAAATAAAAGGATTATGAACAAGAAAATTTTAACCACAGCTATTTCTTTGCTGTTTGTCTCGTCTGTCGGTGCTCAACGGGGTAATACTCGATGGACGGCAGAGGGTATCAGCCTGAACCGACCGGTTCCTGAGTTACGGAGGCGCCTCGGATGGAGACGTGGATTATTCGGATGGTGTTTTCATCGTGAATGAGGACTGGTACGGCCATCAAAACAGCACCGTCAATTTCCTGACCAATCAAGGGGAATGGATTTATAGGGCTTTTCAAAAAGAAAATCCCGGGCGTGAATTGGGATGTACGACCCAGTTCGGTACGATTTATGGCAACCGCTTTTATTTTGTGTCAAAACAGGAACGGGATCCCGGAGCAAAAATAACCGGTAGTCGTTTTGCCGTATGCGATGCCTCGACCATGGAGGTTATCAAGGAATTCCCATACATAGCGACAACGACGAAAACAGACAAAAACGGTAAGGAAACCCTGATCTCCATCGCCGATGGGCGTTCTTATTTACCTGTAGATGAACATAAAGGCTATATAGGTACGAGTAATGGGATTTATGTATTCGACAATGATAATTTGACCATTGGGGGCAAATCAAAGGTACGGGTAATCCAAATGACGAGGGATATGGACAACTGTATTATGCCCAAATAGGGACCATGGTACGTGCCAATGATTATATTTTGCCATACACCAGCAATACGGGCTTTTGGTGATTGATCCGAAAACGGATACACTGGTTAGAACAATCAAGGCTCCACTTGAGAAAGATGAATCAGGAAAAGAAGAACAACGAGGTTTTGGCTCCATTGTTTTGTCAAAAGACGGGAATTTGTGGATTAGTGTAGCCAAGGACGTACAAGGATTGGGGGCCGCCATGAATTACATGCTCAAGTTAAGCCCTTATACGTTCGAAATGGAACGTGTTTATTTCCCGGAAGGTATTGAATATATACCAAATTCATGGTATGCCTGGACGGCTGACGGTTTTTGTGCCAGTACGAAAGAGAACAAGATTTACTGGAACGGTTATCCTCCTACACAGGGGAGCTGGTTTACGGGGTATCGTATTTATTGCTATGATATTGATAAAAAACAATTTTCCATGGTATATGACGTGACAAAAATGCCAGGTAATTGGCGATTATATGGTACCGGTTTTCGTATTCATCCAGTAACGGATGATCTTTATTGTTTTTTGTACCATGAGTTTCAAGACCCGACACATGAGTTGGCCAGGATCAGTTCTACCGGTGAATTGAGAAACGAATACTCGATGATACAGAATTACTGGTTCCCGGCGATCCCTGTATTTCCGGATAATGAAGCTCCGGTAATCTCCAGCGCAATGCCGGAAGATATCGTATTACCGGGTATCGGGGAAGAATACAAATTGTACTTAGGGGATAAGGTTTGTGATAAAGACAATATGTCCGTATCTATCGTGAAGTCCGTCATAACCTGTGACAACCCCTATCGGCTTTCGTCAGGAATGATTCTTGTTTTGAAAGCGACAGATCCTGTGAAAGAAGGTAACGTGACACTTCAATTCAACTCAAACGGGAAATTGGTCACTCATGACTTGGCCGTATCGACAGGTGGAGACGTGACCTCCAATGAAAATATGGAACCAACGGAAGACATACGGGTTTTCTTATCAGGGAATAATCTTTCGGTTGTCGGAGAAAATATACAGAAGATCAAGATTTATTCCCAAACAGGCGCGAAAGTTTTGGAACGGATGCTGGCCTCAGGCGATGCGGTTCCGGTCGGACATCTGACTTCGGGCGTATATATAATTTGTGTAGAGCAATCGAACGACAGGATAACAAGGAAGATTTTACTGCCATAATATGAATAAAAAAAAGTCGGTCTCCTTTTCTCATCTAGGATTCCGGCTTTTTAAGTGTAAAAGGTTGCTCAAAATAGTAAAGATTTAATATTTTTGTACTTGTATTGGTTTATACATACCGTTCGGGGTGTATAATTAAAAGGGAATCAGGTGTAAATCCTGAACAGTCCCGCTGCTGTAAGCTCAAATACACATTTTAGGCATCACTCATTGCCACTGTTTTTTGAAACGGGAAGGTCGACCTAAAATTGGAGCAAGTCAGAAGACCTGCCAATACATTTTATGAAAGCAATAGAGGCTTTCTTCGGATTCATTCCACCGGGGTTTGGAATAGGATTCGTCTTGGGATATATAGCATTATTTCGTGGACAATTAATTGCACGGGATAATACAGAGGTCGCATGCGACCTCTGTAATTAGATACATGTATCTAATTTTTTTAATTGATATACATATGGGTAGATTTTTATCTTTAATGCTTGCTATGTGCGCCTTGTTTTTTGAAGGATTTGCGCAAAGGCAGGTGCAAGGTATCGCACGTCCGGATTTGAATACGGGCAAGACGAACTTTCGATCAGGAGAATTACGTTCAGACACGCGATTTTCATTTGAGGACATTCAGTTTTGGGTAGGCTCCGGTTCCAACCGGGCCGCGTTGGTTATCGAATGGCATGACGGAACTCAACCTGATGCCATGGTCTGGGGGTATAAATGGGATGGAGAGGCTTCCGGCCATGATATGATCGTTGCGATCGCTAAAGCCGATCCGAGGCTTGTTTTACTTACCCAATATACGGGACCAATGGGATATACGATAGACGGTATCGGATATTCGGAAAGCACAATGAATATCCAATACAACTTGCAAGAAGCCAAAGATTATCCCCGTAACGCTTTCGATTTTGATTTACCAATAGAAAACACCTTGTTAGGACAGACTTCTGTTCCGGAACACCCGGCAGAAGATGTGGCCGAGGCCATTCGAGAAGGATTACAAACCGGAGTTATCTATCATCCGTTAAATGCGGAAGTTTACGGTTATCCTTCTTATGATTATGATTCCTGGACTTGCGATAACGCGACTCATTGGGAAGCCGGTTGGTATGAAGGCTATTGGAGTTATTTTGTCCGGGAAGGTCAAGCCAGTACTTTTTTCTTACTCTGGTCTGGGTGCGACCAGCCGGAAATGGAGGATGGCTCTTGGGATGCCTGGAGCTGGAACGGGGATATGAGTACGATGGAAGGAACCGCTCCCGGTGATCATTTTATCGCGGCGACCCCGATTGACGATCCAACCCCTGATCCGGATGTACCGGTAAGTTATGTTACCTTATCTCAATCTGAACTTTCCTTGTCTGTCGGTTCTTACAAGCGTTTGGAGTATACCGTATTTCCGACAAATGCGACCAATCAGACTGTTTCATGGAGCAGTTCCGATCCACGTGTCGCCACAGTCGAAAATGGAATGGTTCATGCCATTGCTGCGGGAATGGCACGGATTACCGTAAAAACACAAGACGGTGGTTACACGGCTGAATGCGTCATAACCGTCAACGGCAATTTGGAAGGCGAAGCCTCTTTTGATCCTCAAAAAGGAATCCTGTCCTTTCAAAAAGTGGCAAATGCGACCTCTTACGAAATCCGTCAATATCGGTTGGTTTCAAGCGAAAAGGTATTGGAGAAAACGTATGTATTGGACGAAAACGGAGATATGTTCAGCGAGTTCCCTAACCTGAGATCCTCTTCGCAGGATATTGATTTTCAATTAAGCGGTTTAGAAACCGGTGTGGAATATCTTATCGAAATACAAGTCATGAACGGTTTGGATATCGTTGGCTCGTTTGAGGTGGATAATGTCTCGATTCCTACAGGCATAGAGAATGTTACCTTCAACCGTCCGCTAGCTCTTTTCAAAGATGGAGGATGGGTATTCCGAAATTTGCAGGGATATGCCGTTACAGTAGCGGACTTGTCGGGCCATATCATCGCAAGATATCATGTGAACTCAACTGCGGAATATCATTACCTGGAGTTGTCTCAAGGTATCTACATCGTATTTGGAGATAATAAAGACAAAAAAGTATCATTCAAAATAATTATAAAATAAATGAAAAGAAAGAATCTGATTACGCTACTTGCGTTTTCCATTATTCAGCGTTTGGGGACAATCCTCGCTGAATCCGGTGGAAAAAAGAGAAATTGAAATTGCCCGAACTGCCTCAAACGATGTTAAGGGCAACCGCTCAGGCGAATGAACAAGTTGATTACACGAAAGGAACCTTTATTGTCAATGAGGATTGGTTCGGCCATCAGAACAGTACCGTCAATTTCCTGTCAGATGACGGAAAGTGGACACTTCGGGCTTTCCAGAAAGAAAACCCCGGTCACGAGTTGGGATGTACCAGCCAATTCGGTACGATTTACGGAGATAAGTTCTATATCGTTTCCAAACAGGAGAAAGATCCGGGTGCGACCGTTATCGGAAGCCGTCTGGCGGTTATCGATGCGAAAACGATGAAGGTGCTGAAAGAATTTACGAGAATCGGAGATTCCGACGGGCGTTCTTTCCTTGGCGTGGATGAACATACCGGGTATATAGGAACCAGCAACGGTATTTTTCTGTATGATATTGACAAGATGGAAATCGGGGAGAGAATTACCGGGACTGAGAATACTTCCGGCAGTTTGTACAGTGCTCAAATCGGTACGATGATCCGGGTTGGAGACCGGGTTTTTGCTGTCCACCAGAAAGACGGATTGTTGGTTATCGATGCCAAGACCCATACGCTGGAAACCACCATCCTTAAACCTGAAGAGCATGAAGGGCACGGATTGGGTTCGATCGTCCTCTCCAAAGACGGTACGATCTGGGCAAGTCCAACTGTGGAACTGACCGGCACGGGGGCTTCTTTACCGTTAATATGGAAAGTGGACCCGACGACATTGACGGTGCAACAGGTTGATATACCGACAACCAGTGGAATTGAGGAAATTCCAAACTCCTGGTACGCATGGACGGCTGATGGTTTTTTGTGCCAGCACGAAGGAAAACAAGATTTATTGGAAAGGTCAGGGAACAGGTAGCTGGTTTACAGGTTACAAGATATTCTGCTACGATATCGATAAGAACGAATTTTATAAAGTATTTGACTTCGGAAAGGTGGAAGGTGACTGGCGATTGTATGGAACTGGTTTCCGTATCGATCCTGTATCGGACGATATGTATTGCTTCTGGTATCATGAATTCCTGGATCCGGAACATGAATTGGCTGTGGTGGAGACCGATGGACGGGGTGAAAAGAACGGGACGATCAAAGGTCGTTATCCGTATGACATTACCAATTACTGGTTTCCCGCTTTACCGGTATTCCCTGATAACGAGGCTCCCGTGATTCAGGGCGAAGCGCCGAAAGAGGTAGTCCTGAGCGCGGAGCGTACACAGGTCAGCATCCCTTTGGAAGAGATCGTGAAAGACGCTGATAATATGACTGCGGCAATTACTTTGACTACTACCATGAGTGAGGCGCATCAGAAGTTGATAACGGTTGCCGTGCAAAATTGCCAGCTGGTAATCCAGCCGGTAGAGGCTTCCGTCACTACAGCGACAACAATTCCGGTTCATTTGAAATTCAACTCGAACGGTAAGACGGTGGAAACGGATCTGACCGTGAAACTGGAAGAAGGTACCGGAGCACCGTTTGTCATCAGCGAATCGGAAGTAGCTGTCGAGAAAGGCAAAACAGTTACCTTGACGGTGAAAGGCATGGAAGGTGAGACGGCTACTTGGAAGTCGGAAGACGGTGCGATTGCAACCGTTTCAGAAGACGGCATGGTTGCTGGCAAGGCGACCGGAACCACAACGATTACTGCCTCCAGCAAAGATCGTGATGTGAAAGCGACGTGTAAAGTTACGGTGAAGAGGGAAAGCTTGATTTTGGATATGGCGAGTGTTGAGCTTTTCGAAGGACAAAGCCAAACTGTAATGGTAAAAGGGGGATGGTTAAATAATAAGGAAACATTAAAATGGGAATCTTCCGATACATCCATCTTGGAAATAACTCGACAAAATCCGGGGCAAGTACAATTTAAAGCCTTAAAAACCGGCTCAGCGAAGATCATCGCCAAAATATCTTCCAAGGAGGAAGAGTCTATCGTCTTGACAACAACGGAATGTTCCGTGCTTGTGAAAGAGTTGATTCCGGTAGAGAAGATTGAATTAACTACATCCGAAGGAGAACAACCCGAAGAAGAAACATTAAAATTCAATATCAATGGGAAGAAGATTTTGAAAGCTAAAGTTTTCCCAGAGAATGCAAGTATTAAAGATGTAGAATGGATAAGTTCAAATCAAGATGCATTTACGATTGAAAATGGGATTGTAACCGCTATCGGTGATGGAGTGGCTGAAATAACTGTCCGCTCTATACAAGGGCAAAATGAAGTAACATCGAATCCGATCAAAGTAACTTGCGAATATCAGTTGGAACGCATTGTTTTCAGTCTACCTGTATATGGGTATTCGAAAAGCATGATGAATGATATGGGGGAAATAACGCCTGAAGTTAAATGTTACCCTGCGACTCCTAAAATAAAAACAATGAACATAGAGTGGAATTTTCAGGTTCCCAGCGACTGGACTAATTCCAGTTTGACCAATCCCAAAGAGGAAGCGTCCTCTGATGATTCTTCGGACAAAAATGGAATACGTTATAAAATAACACAGTATCCTGAAAACTGGGAGACCTCTGAGCCTTATACTTTTTATGAAGGAGAAGTCCCGTTGGAATGTACCGTCACGTATGCGGGAAAGAAATATACCGCAGAGTGTATCATTAATTTCAAGAAAAGGATTTGGAAAGCTCCTTTGAGTTGGAAAATGAAGATAAAAAGACACTGTTGAAATCGGGTGAGACCTTGCAGTTGAAATGGAAATTGGACGGAGAAGGAATGTCCTCAAAATTAAAATCGGACGAAGTAAGTGTAAAATTCATCTCCTCTGATGAGAATATAGCTTCTGTAAATAAAGATGGTTTGATTACAGCAAAAGGGAATGGTATAGCTACGATTACCGCTTATGTATCAGATGGTAGTTATTCAGAGGAACGTCAGATTTTAGTTGGAGATACTTGGGCCACAGACGTCGTATGTAAAGAAGATACGGTACGGGTTACTTTGGGTGAGGCTGTACAATTAGCTGCCACGGTGAATCCGAAAAATGCGACATACCCTACGGTGGAATGGAGTAAACCTACGACCGATTGGACTACGAATAGTGGTACAACGGTGGGTGCCGCTGACATAACAGACGATGGTATTTTTTAGTACGATGTACAGGTCTGACATGGCAGCAACCGTGAATAATATAGGTAAATATGACGTGAAGGTTTCCTCTTTTGACGGCCAAGCATCCGGCCAATGTGTAGTTTATGTATTGGGATTAGAACCTTTGCAAGACTTGACATTGACCAGTAAAGGGGTGGATGATGAAATCTCGATAGACGTTAAAGACGACATAGAAGAAGGTATTTTATATACCCAGTTCTTCGATGTCGGGTTTGTACCTTCAAACGCCACTTTAGCAAAAGCCTTGACAACACGTTTTACTATCACCTCACAAGATAAGGAAATTCTTGAAATAAGCACTAAAAAGTTAGGAGATACGCATGAGGAAGGTTTTACCTTGAAACCAAAAAAGCAGGGTACTACTCAAATTATTGTTAGTGCCAAGGAAAATGATGTAAAAGCGGTGAAAACAATCCGTGTAACAGATAGCAGTTATGGCATCTTAGGTGTAACCCTCGACGCCTCGGTGATGACAGTAAAAGCCGGAGAGCCCCTGACCATCGGGTATCAGGTGGAAACCAAGCAGGATGGCGTGGTGTATGATAAGACCGTCTATTGGGAAAGCTCGGATCCTTCGGTGGCTACGGTCGATCGGGAAACCGGTTTGATAACTCCCATCAAGGTCGGCGGAACTACTACGATACGTGCCATCACCAAGTTCGGGAATTTTACGGCTACCTGCCATCTGAATGTAGCGGAAGGTGATGTGAAGGTTTCCGGCGTGAAGCTGGATAAAAACGCCCTGACGCTGGCTCCGGGCGAGAACGCTCAATTGTATGCGACCATCGCCCCGGCTGATGCCGCAAACAAGAAAGTAACTTGGATAAGCGAGAACAACGCCGTAGCTACCGTTGCCGAAGGGTTGGTAACCGGCGTGTCGGCAGGAAGTACCATCGTGCGTGTCACGACAGAAGACGGAGGCTACACAGCCGAATGTGTCGTGACCGTCGGGAAAAAAGAAGTTCCGGCAACCGGTATCTCGTTGGACAAGACTTCCGTGGAATTGGAAAAAGGAAAAGCGATCGTGCTCCGGGCCACCGTAACCCCAGCCAACGCAACCAACAAGCGGGTGATTTGGCTCTCATCAGACGAGGATGTTATCGCAGTTGATACAACCGGTATCGTGGAAGGTCTCGAGGAAGGCGAAGCGGATGTGATTGCCGTTACCTCTGATGGCAAGCATGAGGCACGTTGTTCCGTGACGGTTTACGATCCGGCTACGAAACCGGAAGTAATTGCCAAAGACAGCTCGGCCGTGATTGTTTTCGCCCGGGTGGAGAAAGCTGAGAAATACCGTTTGCAACTCTATCGCTACGTGGGTAACACGCCGATATTGGATAAGGAATATGTAGCGGATCGTTTCGGTAATATAATCAACGGCCTGAAATCGTCTGAACCCGCACCGCTAGCATCTACAGGCAAAGTGGCGGTCAACATTGCCGGTTTACGACCGGATACGAAATGCAGCGTGAAAATCGTCGCTTTGGATAAATCCGGCAACAAAATCTCCACCGTAACCGCCGATCCATTTACGACCGCGCAGAATCCGACCGCCAATGAGGAGATAACTTCCGTACAGCCGGACGCTTTTGTCGCAAACAATGAATTGATTTTGGAAAATCTGGCAGGTTGTACCTGTTATGTAGTCGATTTCAGCGGACGCATAACAAAGATTTATACCGTAAAATCGGAACATGACAGGACTCAACTCCAACAAGAGGCCGGAACTTATATTATCACGGCTGTAAAAGATCAAGAAATGTATTTCTCTAAAAAGGTAGTGATCCGATAAATGTTTTATTTCTAAAAAACAAAAAAATGAAAAATTTTATACTTTTATTTGCCACCGCATTTATAATATTTGCGGCACAGGCACAGACACAGAGAACAGTGCAAGGGATTGTCCGTAATGATTTAAAATTGCCAAAAGCGCTGCAAAAGCAGCTGAGACGGACAAGACGTTCTCGATGAAAAACATTAAGTTTTGGGTGTACGACGGAATCGAGGAAGCCGATTCATTGAATTGTAACCAAGCAGCCCTAGTCATTTCCTGGCACGACGGAAGTAAGACTAATCCAGATCATTTGGTCTGGGGATACCGTTGGCCAAAAGGAGAAGAAAGATGCGGTCTTGATATGGTAGAAGCCGTTGCGAAAACTGATAAGCGTTTGCTCTTGCTTGTCCAATATACCGGCTCTATGGGCTATACGATTAATGGTATAGGCTATGAAAAGAGGAGTTCGAGCCAAGTACAAATTGCATTTGATTTGGAAGGAGCTAAAAAAGCTGGTAATACTTATCCGGAAAACGCACAAAAAATAGCTGATAATGCCATTGTGGAATCTCAGAAGACAGGGTTACTTATACATCCCTTTGGTTCAGATGGAACGAGCCGCACTGCCTATGATTATGACTATTGGGTAAAAAAATTCAAACGGAGATTTCCACTGGTTGGCCGGTTGGTACAACGGTTATTGGAGTTATTTTACCCGTGATGCACAAACAGCAGACTGGGAATATTCATCATGGGGAGCATCAAGCCGTAAATTAACCAACAACACCTGGGATGCCTGGAGCTACAATGCCGACATGAGCACTTGGGAAGGAACACAACCGGGTAGTCCGTTAGTAGCCGCTACCTATGCCCCAAGAAACGTATCGAAAGTTGTAGCAGAACCTACGACGGAAACGGCTCCCGAAGCCAAGGTTTTCTATTCGAATGGTTCTTTGCGTTTGGATAATTTGAATGGATATACGGGGTATGTGTATTCTATTTACGGTTCGGCTGTATCCAATTTTAAAATCAATTCTGATAGCGAAACAAAATCCGTAAACTTAAAAGCAGGAATTTATACTTTCACCGGCGTGAAAGGAAACGAGAAAGTTTCGTTGAAATTTTCTGTAAGATAATTAAGATCACTTATTTTTAGAGAGATACATTTTTTAGGCCCGGTTTGTTTCTACATGGAGACAGACCGGGTTAATATTTTAATCCCATTTTTATTAATGTCAATATTCCGATAGCTCATAATTTCGTTACGAGGTATGCGGATTTTTATTCAACATTATCAGTTCGGCACTTAAGATCCGTAGGATAGATGCCTGGCATACCACTCCGAGAATATAGGCATAAGTAATATGTTACCTCGTACTCAATATATAAGGGCAACGTCCTACGCCTACGCTTCGGTGATCTTTTTATTTTATTACATATTAAGAAATTGATCGTGACCGGAGATAAGTCTGGTTAAAATATTTTATCTGGGATATGAGGGTAGCACTTAATTTATTCATAACCAGAAATTGCTCATTCAATCATTCTTTATTAGCTTTGTTAAAGCTAAAAATATTTTCTAATAAGCCAGATAATATTTGCATTGATCAATATATGAAACGGTTTATAACACAATCTTTGATGAATAATTTACACAAGAAAAAAGATGTATATGAACTGACACGTCTTAATAATTTATTTACGAGAAATGAGATAAACATACCCGGTTTTGATGACTATCGAGTTTTGAAGTGTGATTTTCATACACACACGGTCTTTTCCGATGGCCTTGTCTGGCCTGATGGTCGCATCTATGAGGCTTGGCAGGACGGATTAGATGCGATAGCTATCACGGATCATATTGAGCACCGGATAAATCAAGATTTGTTAAATGGAGACCTAAACCAATCTTATAAAATAGCGAAAACAGCAGCCGACGATATGGATTTAATCGTGATTCCGGGTGTTGAGATAACTCGAGATAAACCATTGGGGCATTTTAATGCTCTTTTCATCCAAGACGCCAACCTAATTGAAAAAGAAGATCCATTGGATTCCCTTGCTGAAGCTAAAAAACAAGGTGCGTTCATTGTATGGAATCATCCAGGATGGCCGGATAATAATGTCACATTATATCCGATACATGAACAACTAATCACAAAAGGGATCATCAATGGCATAGAGGTTATGAATTATAAGGATTTTTATCCCAAGGCGATTAATTGGTGCGTCTCGTTCAAGAAGACAATTATGGCAGGTTCCGATGTCCATTGTACTATTTCCGGAATGTATAGAAACAGATTTAGACCTATGACATTAGTTTTCGCAAGGGAGAAAAGTGAAGCAGGCATACACGAGGCTTTACTTGCACGACGGACCATAGCTTTATTCGATGGATATATGGCCGGAGAAATACAAATTTTATCCCAATTCGTAAAATCCTGCATTAAAATAAAATACATGAAAAATTCCTGTATAGCCGTAACAAATGTATCAGATATCCCTTTTCATATTTTCAACGAGGATGATTCCTATATGCTACCGGAAAGAAAGACAATCATGATGAGGATTCCGGCAAACCACCTTTGGACCTTGGAGAACTGCTTTGTTAAAGAGGACAGTAAATTGTCCATTTCCATAAATGAATTGAGGCTTCAATAAAAAACGATTCGCCCTTTTTAATGAAGGTGAAGAGTTAAAAAGCAGCCCTTCGGGGAAGGGCTAGTCGCATAGGCCAGTACAAAAAAACAGTTAAGTATGGCTCCTTATCGTGCATGAGGTTACAAATACCATTGGAGAATGTTTTGTAGAGGCAAAGTTGTTAGTAGTGCAAACGGAAGTTCACAGCCAGAGGGAGTCTTTTTTCCGTAAGATATGGAAAAGTCGGTAGAGTTCTATTTTATCCGTTAAGAGCCAAGTTATACAGGAGAAGTCCGTTAGCATATGGCATGATTGTTTCCTCTTTCTTGGAAAGAAAACTGCCAAGGATAATTTTTTCGTTCCATTTTCCATGTTCACATCAGGACTCCCTTTGATTGGATTTTTCGACTTTGGAGAAAAAATCCCCAGTTAAAGCCGGCAAGTTGGTTCTTGTCGGACAAAAGACTTTTTGTCGGACAAGGACACAACTTGCTCTGTTTGCTTGAACAGAGAATCCTCATAAATTCGGATTGTCACGCAGTGTTTACACAAAAAAGAGGTTTTTTCTGATCAAATTTTGTTTCAACATCCGCTTTTAAATAGAAGTATAACCACCTGCTTTTCTGTTAGTATCCGGACATCTGGTGACATTTGATGACATCTGATGTCACCAAAGCCGAATTTGGCAGCATCTGCCATACTTTTTGCAACGGGATATAAAAACGGTGTCATGCCCGGTCACCGGAATATCCCCATGTCGGTGCTCCGACAGTTCCTGCTATCGACATTCCATCATGATGTTATGTCAATATGTCAAGAGGAAAAAAGAAGACCGTATTGTAAGTATGGGAGTTTCTCACGACAAGCTCCAGAAATGTCGGGACCCGTGAAAATGATACGGTACCGGCAGACAGCCTTCCTGTATTTTTCCGGCACTGCTTTGGACCGGCGGGGGGCGGGAATGTTCTCGGAATGACATGACAGTTTCACGATATGGGAAACCATCGGTACAAGGCACCGGCGTGATTTAAAAAGGACGGGACAACAAAACGATTATTAACCAATCATTCGGAAGCCTATGAGCAAACGATGTGTCTTTGTCGCCATGAGCAGTCAGAAAGGCGGCGTTGGCAAGTCCACCATGACGGTGCTTCTTGCCGGTTATTTTCATTACGTAATGGGATATAATGTCGCAGTCGTGGACTGTGACTATCCCCAGTTCAGTATCAAGGCGCTGCGCAGCCGGGATACCCAAAATGTGGAAAAGAACATGAATCTCCAGCGTATGTTGTGCGGACAGTTCGAACGTACGGGCAAGAAGGCGTATCCTGTCCTTACCAGCGTTCCGGGCAAGGAACTGGATACTGCACTTCCCTTGACAGGTGGGTGTGACATTCTCTTTTTTGATCTTCCGGGAACGGTGAACTCGCCTGGAGTCATTAAGACGATTGTCAATATGGACTATGTGTTTACCCCGATCATACAGGACCGTATGGTGATGCAAAGCAGCCTTTCCTTTTTATTGACCCTGAAAGACTTCATGCTGCAGAACCCGGACATGCCTTTGAAGGAAATCCGTATGTTCTGGAACCGGATGGACGGGCGTGTTTCCAAAAGGCTGTCCCATCAGTACGGACTTCTTTTCAAGGAGCTGGGATTGAAGGTTCTCGATACGGTCATACCGGATATGGAGCGCTATGGCAGGGAGACCTCCCCCGAGGAGCGGAACCTTTTCAGAAGTACGCTTTTCCCTCCTTCCGGGAAATTGTTGAAAGGCAGCGCTCTTGACACGCTGGCCGGAGAGATAGAAGGCATTATCCATCCTGACAGACCAAAGGCATGAGAAGAAAGGAATTTATGAACGTGAATGAGGAACGCCTGAAAGAGATCATGGCGCACGAGACCGATGCCGACGGATGTCCGAAGACGCATCCGGACGGAATAGAGAAAGAGGAAGACAGGGGAAAGGAAGAGACGGAGTCTGTATCCATACCCGATGGCAGGACAGAAAAGCCGACTGTTTTCCATAAGCCCGCTGTCCGGTCAGGGACCTCCCTTGCGGAAAGGATGAAGACATACCGTGCCGACTATCTCAGCCGCAGGGAGTACGTTCACCGCAAGCAGACCTATATCAGTTATGAGACCTACCGCAGACTGGCACGCATACTTCCCCTGCTCAGCGAGGGCATGACCGTACCGGCATTCCTTGACAATGTGCTCAACCGTCATCTGGACGAGCATGGGGATGTGCTTGATGAGATGGTCCGTACCGGTACACGGAACTCACACTGACACGTGGAACGGCGGGGATGACAGACGAAAAGGCTTGGAAACCTGTTTGTTCCACCAATGGAGTGTGACAAAAAGAAATGGGCGTCCGGCCGGGTATGAACCCGCCGGATGCCCATTTGTGTATATTTATTTTACGTACAGCCTATCTCAAAATCGGATTCGAGAGCAGTATCTTGTAATAGACCGTTCCGTTCACCTCCATGGGTGTCTTCGCCATCATGAACTGTACGCTTTTCCGCTCCACCTTCGCCTGCTGCATGAGCCTGTGCACAATGAATCCGGCGGAGAATCTCGCGCACCTTTTGTCCTTCCATACGATGAACCCGTCATCATCGGTGGTACGGCAGATATACCAGTCTCCCGTATCGTCATCATGTGCGAAACTTACCCGGCCTCCGCCAAGGACCCCCAGTTCGATTGACATGGTTTTTGACAGATAGACAGTTCCCCTGCTGTCCAGATTGATGGTCCGCTTCCCCTTGTACAGAACCTCCTGCGGACGGGAATTCTCCTTGTTGTATACGATAAGTGCCATAGTCCTTTTCTTTTTATGATGTTATTACAATGATTTCCGTTCAGGATACCGCTCCTTCGATTACCAGCATCTGGCTCCTCCATGCAAAACTCCTGTGCGAGCGCACCGCTTCCACTATGGCGCATACTTTCTGTGATATTGCCATAGCTGAGATGCCCATGCATTCCGCCAGTGCCTTGAAAGAGAAACTGGCCTCGTAGAAGCGGAGCATGAACATCCGGTATTCGTCATAAGAGAATTTCTGCCGGATAAAGCGGAGTATGTCCTTTACCAGCCTCTCGCATCCGTCTAGGTCGTCCGTGGAGAGAAACTCCGCCTCCTCACCGCATCTGAGGAAAAAATCGTCTTCAGGATGGGCATACCGGTTCTCTCTTTTCATCTTTACCAGAGCCGCCTTTTTGTAGCATCCGACAAAATATGCGTCATAATCCGTTATGTCTTTTCCGGGAACCAGTACCTGCTTTCTTACGAAAAGGTAGGTGTCATGGAAATTGTCCTCGTCCAGCATTCCGTACCGGCGTAACGTCCCTCTCAATCTGTCATAGGATTTTGTGAACCACTCGTTGAACAGTCTTTCCTTTTCTGCGCTCTTGTCTGCCATAGCCTTATAATTTTTTGAGTTATACATCGCCTACACGGGTAGGCATTCTTATTTCTTGTGCTTTTTCCAGTTTGTTTTTCGGCGGTCTCCGGCAAGGCTTGCCGTGAAAAAATACGCTCACGCGGGAGCGTGAGGAAGATTTTTTCACGAGCAACCAGCCCGCAGGGCCGCCTTGCGGGACCGGCCTGAAAAACAACTTTCTTTGCCGCAAGAAATGAGGATGACAGATTGTGGCACAGCTCTTTCATTTAACCTTGATATATATTAATAACTTCCTGATAGTATTTGGTTTACATTCCTAGTTATGTGAAATTTCTATATCAATTTCATTTGAAATGAGGAGATTACGAGCTGCTAACGACTTATCTGCCATAGCCTTTGAATTTTTGAGGGATTTTCTTTGAAAAAGTGAAATATAGAGCAAAAAATCTATCTCTAGAATACGCTTCCAAATTTTATCACTATATTTGCAAATAGAATCAACTTATATACATTGAATGGAATTTCAAAAAGCTTATGGAAATAACAAGGATAAACAGATTGAAAATTGTATTAGCTGAACAAAACAAGACAGGGAAATGGTTGGCTGAACAACTTCAAAAGAATGAAGCAACCATTTCCCGTTGGTGCTCCAACACTTCTCAACCATCATTGGAAATGCTTGTAAAGATTGCAGATGTGTTGAAAATAGATGTGCGGAAACTGATTAATCACGGTAATAACGAAGAATGATATGGCTAATAAAAATCTGAACAAGGCGAAAGAAGCGAAAAAAGACGAGTTCTATACGCGACTTGAAGATATAAACAATGAACTGAAACATTATCGCGAGCATTTCCGTGGTAAAACAGTGTTGTGTAATTGTGACGACCCACGTGTCAGCAATTTCTTTGCCTATTTTGCCTACAATTTTGAATTCCTTGGATTAAAAAAATTGATTACCACTTGTTACAAAAATCAAGATATGGACTTGTTCAGTCAAAACAAGAGTGAACAGGCTGTATATTTGGTTTATAAAGGAGATAAGAATGGAGACCATATACCAAACGCAGATGAAATAGGTGTGATGCCATTAAAGGGAGATGGTGATTTCAGAAGTCAAGAATGTATAGAACTTCTGAAAGAGGCTGATATTGTTGTTACTAACCCTCCGTTTTCTTTATTCAGAGAATATGTAGCACAACTGATTGAATATGATAAAAAGTTCTTGATTATTGGACATCAGAATGCCATCAAGTACAAGGAAATATTCCCTCTTATTCAGCAAAACAAGCTTTGGCTTGGCTATGGTTTCAAGGGAGGAGCAGGTCATTTTATTTCCCATTACGAGGACAAAGCTACCGCTGGCGACCACCGTGAAGGTATGATACGTGTTTCTGGAGTGACGTGGTTCACGAATTTGGAAACACCTAAAAGACATGAAAATATTATTCTTTATAAAAAGTATTCTCCCGATGAATACCCTAAATATGAGAATTATGACGCAATAGATGTTTCCAAAACAGCAGAAATTCCATGTGATTATGAAGGAGAAATGGGAGTACCTATTACTTTTATGGATAAATACAATCCTGAGCAATTTGAGATAATAGGAAACACATGTGATACAGACTGGATAAGATCTGCGGGATTCAAAACTATGGGGCAAGATACAATTGACAAACTGAGGCAACAAGGAAATAAAGCCCATGTCACAGCCAACATGAACTCACCATATATATTGAAAGAAGGAATTGTAATCTTACCTTATGCCCGTATCATAATTCGTAAAATTCAAAAGTAATTAGCCATGAAGATAGAACTGAAATCAATTAAAATTGCCGACCTCATTAACGGTTACAGCAATGATACCGACACAGGCGTTAAAGGCTTTGGAGGTAAACTGGATATCCGTCCACCCTATCAGCGTGAATTCAGATACGATATAAAGCAACAACAGGCAGTCATTGATACCATATTAAAAAGGATATCCGCTTAATATCATGTATTGGAGTGTTGGCGAAGATGGCAATTACGAGATGATTGACGGTCAACAACGCACGTTATCTATCTGTGAGTTCTTTACCCACGGTTTTAACATAGAGGACAAAGATCGTGGCACACTCTATTTCTTAACTTTAACAAACGAGGAAAAGGAGAAGTTTCTGAACTACAAATTGACGGTATATTTCTGCAAAGGAACGGACAAGGAAAAGCTGGATTGGTTCAGAGTTATCAACATCGCAGGAGAAAAGCTGCTTGACCAAGAACTTCTCAATGCCGTCTATACTGGTCCTTTTGTGACAGATGCCCGCCGCCACTTTTCAAAGAATGGTTGTCCGGCTTACAAACTCGGTGCAGACTTTCTAAACGGTAGTGCCATTGAGCAGGCATATCTTTCAACTATCCTCAAATGGGCGGCACGTCATGAAGGCATTACAAAAGTGGACGATTATATGGCACAACACCAATTCGATCCGAACGCCAACAAGTTGTGGGCTTACTTCGTGTCAATCATTACATGGATACGTTCCACTTTCCCTAAATATCGACGTGAAATGAAAGGCTTGGATTGGGGCGCCATGTTTGATGAATTTGGTGAATGCGTTTATGATACGGAAGCACTGGAAAAACAAATCTGTGACTTAATGGAAGATGATGAGATTATGAGGAAATCCGGCATCTACCGCTATGTCCTGAGCGGTGATCTACGTAATCTCAGTTTTCGCACTTTCGACAAAAAACAAAAGCGCGAAGCTTACGAGCGACAGAAAGGAATTTGCGTACATTGCCACAAGCACTTTGAATTGGAGGAAATGGAAGCAGACCACATCACCCCTTGGAAAGAAGGTGGTACGACTATAGTAGAGAATTGTCAAATGCTTTGCAAGAATTGCAATAGAATTAAAGGAGGAAAATAATTATAGATATGAATAACCAAATAAAACAAAATATTACAGAATGTCAAAATATCATAGAGCATATTCGTAATTCTATAAATGATGGGAAATGTAATTTTTGCCCTAAATGCAAGGAGTTAACAAGCTTGTATAATGCACTTAATAAATTATCAATAAGCATTAAATCGGATTTGCCAATCGAAGAGCAGTATATACAAGCATATTTGCCAGCATTAGTCGGAGTGTCTCAAGTTAATGCGTATGATTTTGGAGGTATAATAGCGATGATAAATATAATTCGGGCAAAATGCAATTTGACGAATGATAAACAAAAGAATATATTCATCAGTCATTCTTCCAAAGACAAAGCAATCGTTCAGCTTTTTGTTGATGATGTTTTACAATTAGGGGCTGGCATAAAGCCGGAGCAAATATTCTGCACTTCTATTGAAGATATGGGGATTAAGAATGGGGATGATATCAGAAAACACATTCATCAAAACATAAAAAATGCGGACTATTCTTTCTTGCTTATATCAAATAATTACAAGAAGAGTGAAATCTGTTTGAATGAAATGGGAGCGGTTTGGGCATACGGTAATAATGTCAAGTTATATCTATTGCCAAATACAAACTTTGATTGTATTGGATGGTTATGTAATACAAGAATCGCTGAAAGAATAGATAGTTCGATCGCTTTGGACGAATTGCACGAACAATTGCAACAGCATTATTCTTTGCATAATACATCCATTAAGAGTTGGAGTAGACTACGAGAGAAATTCCTTCGGGAAATTAGAACAATTTAATCAATTATTGTATGTTTCAAGCAGATGTATACAAGATAATGATAGGTGCTCCTTCTGACATCAAAGAAGAAGTTAACATAGCAATAAATGCAATACACCATTGGAATAATATAAATGCAGAAAAACAAAAGACTGTATTATTACCATTGCATTGGTCTATTAGTGCATATCCTATAACAGGAATATATCCTCAAAAAGCAATCAATAAGCAAGTGGTAAATAGAAGTGATTTGCTGATTTGTGTTTTTGGCGCAAAATTGGGGACTCCCACTAGATTACGCAAGTGGAAGTGTTGAAGAGATAGAAGAGCACTTAAAAGCAGGAAAGCCTGTAATGATATTTTTTAAGCAGGCTTTGAACGTTAATGATATAGATGTTGAACAAATTTCTCGTCTGCGAGATTTTAAAAGAGCGATTGGCCAAAAGGCTTTATAGGTAGACTATAATAGTGCTAATGATTTTGAACGAATTTTGGAAGACAAGCTCTCTCTCTGCATAAATGACAATTTTATAAAAGACAAAATTGTTATAAATGCAATAGAGTGGAAGGAGATTAAAGAAGACACTTCTCAAGAAGAATTATCAGACTATGACAAAGAACGACTAAAATTATGGACTTCTGTGGATGATCCAGACTTTTTTTCAAGTTCATTTTGAAGGAGGAGGCTGTGTATATGGTTTAGGAGCGACAAATCAATATGAAATAAAAAATGGTCGAGAAAAATAGAATGGGACTCTTTCTTTGAGAAACTTTTAAAACTTGAACTTATTGGAATTAGAGGTTATGATAAACATAGCTATCCAATTTATCAACTTAAAGAAGCTGCGTATAAGTATGTAAAAACACATAATTTATAATCAATCATATGCAAACCGAATCCCAAAACATAGAGTTCAAAGAATCTTGGCGCGATGAATATCTGAGATGGATATGCGGATTCGCCAATGCGCAAGGGGGGCTTCTTTATATCGGCGTAAAGACAACGGCGACGTATGTGGTACGCCAGGCACTAAGAAATTGATGGAGGATATTCCCAACAAAGTGCGTGATATGCTCGGTATTTTGGTGGATGTCAATCTGAAAGAGAAAAATGAAAAGCAATATCTTGAAATTGTAACAGAGGCATATCCTTATCCGATTAGTTTTCGTGGCAAATATTACCAGCGGAGCGGTGCCACCAATCAAGAATTGAAAGGCGCAGCTCTTGACCGTTTCATGCTTCGCAAGCAGGGAAAGACATGGGACGGTGTTCCTGTGCCTTATTTAAAGGTAGAAGATTTGGACAACGCTACGTTTGATTTGTTCCGCAAATATGCCAAACGAAGCGGACGCATGGAAGATGCAGATTTGGTGGATGATAATCACGGTTTGTTAGAAAAACTCCGACTTTATGAAGGCGACTATCTGAAACGGGCTGCCGCTTTGTTGTTCCATCCTGACCCGGAACGATACGTGACCGGAGCTTTTGTAAAGGTCGGTTTCTTCCGTGAGGGGATGGATTTGGTATATCAGGACGAAATTCATGGTAATCTGTTCCAACAAATTGTAAGGCTGATGGATTTGCTGTGTACCAAATATATGAAAGCTGTCATTACATACGAGGGTATTCAACGTATAGAGACATTGCCTATGCCGAAAGAAGCTTTGCGTGAGGCATTGTTGAATGCCTGTATCAATAAGGATTATGCAGAATCTTCTCCCATCCAAATCCGCGTGTATGAGAATAAATTAGAAATAGTAAATGGGGGCGTGTTACCAGACGGTTGGACAGTGGAGACATTGTTGTCCTCACATCGAAGTTTCCCCTATAATCCCGATATTGCCAATACGTTCTTCCGTTCTGGGGAGATTGAGGCATGGGGACGAGGTATAGAACGTATTATAATGGCTTGCAAGAACGATGGTTTCTCTATACCGGAGTTCCGTTATGATGCTTCAGGTATTTGGACGATATTCAAGTATGAGTATCCAGAAAGAGCAACTGCCCAAAAGACTGCCCAAAAGACTGCCCAAAAGACTACCCAAAAGATTGCCCAAAACCTGACGAAGCAACAACAGGCTGTGCTATCTTTCTTAAAAAGAGCATCCCGAAGCGACCCGAAAGACGATAAGTGAAAGCCTTCCTAACATCACAGAGGATGGTGTTAAGTATAATCTTTCACGCCTTCAAGAACTTGGATTATTGGAGCGTGTAGGAGGTAGAAAGCAAGGTTTTTGGCGGATTGTAGAGTAAAAAGCTTTATGAATGATTTAGAAGAATTTGAAAAGGTCAGGAATACCGGATCGGTCTCGTCCTGTTCCATCTTGTAACCGTAAAAGGGATTCTTACGCATCCATTCCTTTGCCAATGCCATGTTGGTGAATTTCTTGAAACATTTCATGTAGCGGACTATCGTGTTACGGCACAGTCCCCCCTCCGTTTTCAGGTAAATGTCAAACGCGCGGATGAACTCCGGTGTCAGCTCATGGAAGGTGATATCCTCCTTGCCGTAATAAGAGGGGATAAGCCGCTGCAATTTCTTCACCACGTTCTTGTACCGGTTGATCGTAACGGGAGAGTAGTCTATGCCTGCCAGTGTTTCCATTTCCTTGATGCCATCCTGCATGGAACCGAGCAATGTACGCATTTCGGTGTCTTTCCCGAAAACACGTTTCAGGATCAGTTTCGGGGTAATCAGGGCCTGTTCCAATACCAGTTCCTTGTGTTTCTCAAGGGCACGTGCGTGTAACTCCGCAATATAGGTATTCAATGCGATGGATGCCCTGTCCCTGCCCTTGCTGCATCCTTTGGCCGCATTCCATAAGTTCAGAGGCACGCTTCTTTGGATACGGGCATCGTCGTAGCTCCCGTTGATGGTTATCCGCATCAGTACGGGGGCCTCACCGTTTTTCAACAATTTCGTTTTGAGCACGAAAAAAAGAATGTTCATTGTTCCTTGTTTCATCACTTTTGTTTTTTTAGAGGTGTTACATCCAATTGTTTCGTCAAAACCGGATGGCATGAGGACGTGAAACGAAATGTAAAATTCGGTGGCTTTTTTGAGGGACTTGTGGAATAGCCATAAAAATCCCATTTTTATCAGGTTCGAATTGCCTTTTGTATCCCGGGTTCGATTCCTTTTTTTATCCCGATGGGAAATACCGAAATTTTAAATTTATTTCACACTTTCAACTTCATCCGGTCATGTGTGCAAAATTACTTTTTCACACCGGAGATTGAAATTGTCAAATAGTTGAAAAACAATGAAGTATGATGCATATTTTAGGACGTTAACAAAGGATGGGAAGATATCTACGATGCCAAAAGAGAATCTAGCTAGTCAAGAGGCGGTGATCGTTGATATTCCGGATTACGATAAGAAACTCTTTGAGAGTATGGGCGTTTATTCTGAGGTAGAAACGCATCCTCTTGTCGTGGTAGAGCTGGATGGACGGCGTCTTTGTATAAATATTAATGATGCGCTTAGTCAAGGGAATATTGTTTCGGAATATTTTAAAAGCGAAGTTGAAGGTATGGTCGATTTAACGTCCGATCTCTTATTTGTTTATGCGCTTAAATTAAATAATGTGACAGTTGATGACGATGTGATAGTAAGGTATATGGCTCATTGTGATAAGAATCTGGTAGAGAAAAATCAAGCCGATCCATTTACTATGGCGGATCTTAAGAAAGAATATGCCGCTAAATTGGAAAAGGCGTTAGGGGACATTGATTTTAGTAAGGTGTTTCGTATTGAGAGTCAGTCGGAGATGTTACAATATGATATGGATAAGCAGATCTTTCCATTAAAAGGGTTGTGGTGCCCACAAATTAAGACAGACCAGCCGGATGCGTTGGCTAAGATTGGCTTTTGTAAATGGGATGATTGTGTCTTTCGATTTGTGAATATACCAGAGTTCATGAATGTCTCTTGTGAGACGGCTCGTGCGAAAGGGTTTTATGATATGAGGAAAGTCGGAAAAGTGCCTACCTATAATAAGCCGCTGGCTACCTCTTATACTTATATCCGTTTCTTGGATAAGAAGGTACAGCTTCCCGAGAAAAAGAATAAGGTCTATCATAACGGTGATATAAAGAGTATGTCTTTGGCTGATTTGTATGGGAAAATGGCTATAGAGGCTCAAATTATAAAGATGGATGTTTATCACTTACCTTTCTTGAAGATAAGTGATTTTGAACTCTTCTATAATTATTTAGGATCCATTGAAATGAAATAATAGGAAAACGGTCCGTCCCCCAATAAAAATGAGACGGACCGCTTTGCATTCGTGAATTCAGAGCGGATATTTCTTTTTAGTTTAGTGAGTTCCAACCTTGCGCCTTAAGCTCGACTTCACCTCCGTCACGACCGACAAGATAATTGCCTAACTCTGGCTTTGTTATATGACCGATCACCTTAATACCTTTCATTTCCGACACCTTATCATGATCTGCTAAAGGAACAGTGAATAAGAGTTCATAATCCTCACCTCCATTCAATGCCGCAGTTATCAGATTCATGTTAAACTGCTCTGCCATGGCTGCGGTTTGGTAATCGATAGGAATACGATCTTCGTAAACTCGGCAGCCTACATTACTTTCTTTAGATATATGAAGCAACTCCGAAGAGAGGCCGTCGGAGATATCCATCATGGAGGTCGGAACGATTCCAGCTTGATCAAGAACTTCGACAATGTCTTTGCGGGCTTCCGGTTTTAATTGGCGTTCCAACAAATATTCTTTACCAGAGAAATCGGGCGTGAAATCTTTCTCCCCATTAAATATACTTTTCTCCCGTTCCAGTAATTGGAGACCCATGTAGGCGGCCCCTAAATCGCCGGACACGCAAATAAGATCGGTCTCCTTGGCTCCGTTTCGATAGACAACTTTGCCTTTTTCTCCCTCGCCTAGGCAAGTGATGCTGATCGCTAACCCTGTGCGTGAGGCGGAAGTGTCGCCACCAACGAGATCTACATCGTAGATATCACAAGCGAGTTTAATGCCCTCGTAGAATTCTTCGAGATCTTCTACACAGAAACGTTTGGAAATACCCAATGATACCGTAATCTGTTTCGGGCGGCCGTTCATGGCGTAAATATCTGAGAAGTTTACGACTGCGGATTTATAGCCGAGATGTTTCAACGGCACATACATCAAATCGAAATGAATACCTTCCAGCAAAAGGTCTGTCGTAACCAATACTTGCTTGTCTGTGTAATCCAGTACGGCTGCGTCGTCACCAACACCTTTCAACGTACTCGGATTTTTAAGTTCTATTTTATCGGTGAGATGGCGGATTAACCCGAACTCTCCCAAAGTCGATATTTCTGTTCTATTGCTCATAAGATTGTTAACGTAATATAGGATGATTCTTTATTCTTGTATCAATATGTTTAACTATTAATTCTTGAAATTGTTTTTCCCGATCCATACAGAAACCCACCGTAATAGGCAAACAATATAAATGAGAAAAACCATTCCATGGGAAGCGAAGGAAGGTCACGGAGTCGGGCGGCATCTTTCTCCGTGATGATTATCAATTTACTTGTAGAAGTCAACCGCTTGAAGGCCGTTTGTATTTTCTGGATGTCATGCCGATCGAAGGCGTGATGATCCGGAAAGACCAAAGAGGTGACATGCTCCGTATATTTATGGATCTCTTTTTCGAGAGGTGCCGGGGATGCGATACCGGATACCAATAAAACCTCTGTAGTAGAGGCCAGCCCTTTTAATGTGCGTCTGGGGGCTTTACCGGAAAAGACGGGTTCCAGCTCCCCGTAAAGAATACGGCTGAAATAGAGCTCTTGATAAGCTGAGAGATGTATATCCTCCTCTATGATCCGGAAGTCTATAGGTTGTATACATGACTCACATTTCGTGACAATGATCACGTCCGCACGTCGAGCGCCATCCACAGGTTCCCTTAAACGGCCTGCGGGCAAGAGCTTATCTTGCGTATAAAGACGGTGGCAATCGGTTAAAAGGATGTTCAGCGTGGGGGCGACGTATCGATGTTGAAAGGCATCGTCCAGCACGATCACTTCCGGGCGCTTATTCTCTGGCAGAGCCAATAGATTGCGGATACCCCTGCGGCGATCAGCGTCTACGGCAACGAGAATATCCGGAAACTTACGTTTCATTTGGTACGGCTCGTCACCGATATCCTTGCTGGTACTTCGCTGATCGGCCAACAAGAAACCGGAGGTTTTCCGTTTATAGCCACGGCTGAGTACAGCTACCCGGTATCGGTCTTTTATCAAACGGATGATGTATTCCGTATGAGGGGTTTTTCCGGTCCCCCCGACAGTCAGGTTCCCCACGCAAATAATAGGCAGATCATACCGCTCTGTCCGAAGGATTTTCCAGTCGAACAGCTGATTCCTGAATCTCACCCCGATTCCATAAAGGAAAGAGAATGGAGTGAGGAGTTTATTGAACTTAATCGTATGATCTGTCAGCATGGTCCAGTTATTATAACGGTTTCATATCGTAAGGCATACGAGCTTGGATTCCGCAATTCGCCTTGATATTATTCAACGTCTTGAAGTACTCGAACTCATTGCCCAATACATTTTTGACGATAGAGAGTTTCACCTCTCCGAGCTGGCTTTCCAAGAACTCGTCCAAGAAATTCTTGGAACCGCTGACGGTAGTTACGCTATACTGATCCAGATCAGCCAACCCCGCCGCTGTGCTTATAGCTAATTCAATACCGCCCAGCTCATCGACTAAACCTCTTTCTTTCGCTTGCTCACCCGTCCAGACCCGTCCTTGTCCGATAGCGTTGACCGCTTCGGTAGTCATACCTCTACCTTCGGCGCAGCGGGAAAGGAACGTTTGGTAGCCTCTTTCCACGTATCCCTGTATCAGTGCTTTCTCACTCTCGGTCATGGGACGGGAGAGGTCTCCTAAGTCCGAGAACGTGTTCGTCTTTACGATGTCCGTGGTCAACGCTAGTTTCCCGAATAATCCGGAGGCGTTCGGGAACATGCCGAAGATACCGATGGAGCCGGTCAACGTATTCGGTTCGGCGATGATCTTATTAGCGGCGCATGAGATATAGTAGCCTCCCGAGGCAGCTACGTTGCCCATGGAAACGACCACAGGTTTCACCTTTTTCAACTCGACAACTTGACGCCATATCTGCTCGGATATATAAGCGCTACCTCCCGGGGAATTCACACGGAATACCACAGCTTTCACGTCGTCATTGTTTTTTAGCTTGATAAGCTCATCGGCCATTTTCTCCGTGATACTTTGTTCGATATCGTAAAAGTTGCCGGGTGTTTGCGCCTTAATCTCGCCTTCGGCGTAAAGTACGGCTATCTCCGGGGCGTTTTTGGTGGGTGAGGCCTTGAGGGTTTTCATTTGAGCTAAGTTGGCCGATCTCAGTTTCTCTCCATTTTGTCCGGCTAGCTCTTTGACGTATGCTTCTACCTCCGGCTTATACTTCAATTCGTCTATAAAGCCACATTCTACCGTTTTCACAGGGTCCGCGAAGAAAAGCCCCTCATTGGCGTAATGGTTGATATCGTTCACGCTGATGCCGCGTGATTCGGCGATGCCTTCGGCTATATTATCCCAGATGGTGGAGATATACGATTGGATTTGCTCCCGGTTCGCCTCGCTCAGCTTATCCAGCATAAAAGGCTCCACGGCACCTTTGTAGGTACCTACCTTAA
>VOFD01002615.1_pt1 | contig 41968 bp, 32 predicted proteins | sample 5384101 | NCBI WGS metagenome assembly VOFD01 (sample SAMN12384723, study PRJNA508395) | human gut metagenome | isolation source: healthy gut C | host: Homo sapiens
TACAAAATAAGTTGTGTTAAAAACATGGCAAAAATCATCGATGACTACAAAAGCGACGGATGAAGAAATGTCAGTCAATCTTGCTTAATATCACAAGGAAGGATGGCTCTAAACGGCTGTCCTTCTTATATTTTTCATGATGAGATTAGAAAATCAATAATCTGTTTAATATCAAAATGATTTTTGATGGGTTGCAACAAAAAATGGCTAGGGTCATTGTCTATAAAGGGAAAAGTAAAATAGAAATCATACGTGAACGGATTTTTGACAGAGGCTATGCTATTATTTTTGAAGATATGGTAGTGTAGATTAACAGTCAGCTTCCCACCGACGAAGAGATTAGGCAAGCATTAAGAACGAGGTACGTATGTACCCTGAAATGGCAATTAGGGAGTTTGCTCATTCATCAGGGTTTTGCAGAACAAGGATTCCCGATGGTAGAAATATATTCGGATAGGATTGAAATCTCCAATCTTGGGCTGCCCCTTATAAGTGTAAAACACTTTATTGACAAATATCAATCAAGGAACGATTCTTTGGCTGATATTATGAGAAGAATGGGAATATGCGAGGAGAAAGGCAGCGGCATGGACAAGACCATCTTTATTATTGAACTTTACCAATTACCCCCCCCATTACGTTTTCAAGTCCAAGAAAACAGGACAACAGTTACCATCTTTATCATACAGGAAGTTCGCTCAAATAGATAGAGGAGAGTGTATCGGGGTTTGTTACCAACATGCGTGCCTGAGATACGTTTCAAATGAGAAAATGAACAATCAATCATTAAGGACAAGGCTCGGTGTTGAGGACAAGAATTATCCAATGGCTTCACGAATTATAAAAGACACTTTGGAGGCAAAATTAATAAAAGAGGAAAGCCAAAATGGAGCATAGCGGTATAATTATATTTCTTATTTGGCATAAAGAAACAGTGTAACTGGCATGTAACTGAGAGATGTGGATACCACAAATAAATAAGACTTTACCTGACATTGCTATATCAATAATCTGGTGCTATTGGAATGTTGTCACGGTGTTTTCCATCGTGGTTTTGCGTTATAGGTGATGAAGTTGACTTTTACTCTGAGATAGTTCTTATCTTATTTTTTTCAAGTTTTTTTGTTAATTAGAAGAGAAAACATTTTTAAACCCAGAGGCAATATTCAACAATCACAGAAAACAAGTTATATTTTTTAGGAGTGTTAATTTGGAAAGATTTTTGTATGATAAAAACAAATAATTATATTTGCATTACATAAAATATACTGAGATACAATGGAAAATGACATTTTTTTGATGAGGTTGGAAGCGGGGCTGAATTTTTTCGATAAATTCATAACATACCCTGATGGGAAATTAACTAGAGAACTGAACTACATATACCCTGCTGTTCATGATTATATATTGTTTTTACAAGGATTGCAAATACCTTTTTACAGTAATCTTAGAGCGAGATTGCGAGAACATGATTGCATAACACAAATGTTTGAACATTTTCTTGACAAACAGTCTTGTGTCAAGGCATTTTTAACGTGAGTTCGGTATAATAACCTTATGCAATAAGCCTACTTTTATCAATGATGTCAATATTGAGTGACGGTTTCTTAGGAAGCAGGTTGTATGCGATAAGCCCTGCAATCAGGTTGGAAGCAAATCCGTCAATGCTGCGGTGCCTTGTATGTTCAATGTAGCATACGTTCTTGAGTTCGTCGTTTACTGTTTCAATGATCGCCCTTTTCCGCAGCAGGATTTTGTCGTGCAGGTCCATGAGCGAGTTCTTCATGTTCTTCTTGAGTTTGGTCACAAGGTGTATGTCGTCAATGAAAAGCCTTTCGAAAAGCTCCTGGCTTATGTATCCCCTGTCGGCAAAAATCTTGCCGAAAAGCCTTTGCGTAAAGTCCTTGTCCTTCAATGGCTCACGGTCGTCCACGTTCCCCGGCGTAAGCGTCCATTGTATTATCTCGCCACGGTCGTTTATCACTAGATGCAGCTTGAACCCGTAGAACCATCCCATCGTACACTTGCCCTTGGCAGCCCATCCCTTCATCGTCCTGTGGCTGTGCGCACGCTTTATATTGCATGACTTCAACGGTGTGGAGTCGATAATGGATATTCCCGTACATTTACCCAACGCACATGTCTGCAGGAACAGCAAAAGATGGAGCCCTACCTTGGCCTGACGTTCTACGAAGCGGTTGTACGACAGGCGGTGTGGAAACTCCTTGCGCATATGGTTGCACACGTAACCGAGGTAGAACGACTTGAGGTCGCGCTGGCGCATGGTATGGAAGAGTACGAGAATGGTCATCACCTCGCTGTCGGACATGAGGCACGGGCGGTTGCGGCGGCGTTTGCCGCAGGTGTCAAGCGTGTGTTTTTTCAGTTCAGGAGCAAAATATTTGCAGAACTCATCGAGAATACAGAAAATTTCTATTAAATTTGCATCAGTCATGGGAATGGATGTTTTTATGTAACTTATTGATTATCAGCTATAAAGATACTAAAAATATTTCATTCCCACAACTTTTTCAATCGTTTTCTTATACCGAACTCACGTATTTTTAATGCCTGATGAAGCTTATGATTTTTTATTGTCAATAAAAACAATTTTTGGTTCGGATCTCATAAAATCTATTTTAGAAATTTATAATAAAATACCCTATAAGCTTTTTCTTTATACATTAAAGGCTCTAAATAATAATGGAAATAAGCAAAATTTTGTTGAGGCTATTGAAAATATAAATAGTACTGAATTAATGAAGGCCTTATGGCTTCTTAGATTTGTCCTGTATGGTGTAATCAAGGTCGATGACAAATTGTTAGTCCCTTTAGGTTTAGCTCCGTCTTTTTATGCCCCAAGTAATTTTTTCTTCAGGGACTATCAAAAATATTATGATAATGAAAATATTGAAATTAACATAAAAACCTTTCTAGATAATATTTATAATTATAATAATTATGATTTATTTGGGCCTAATAAACTTCTTTTTTATTATTCTTTTGATTCTGATGGTGAATTGAAAGAAATAGATATATGTAAATTTAAAAAAAATATTGACCAAATGATTGATTTTCATTCGGAGCATTTCCCTTTAAATAAAAGGGACTTTGTAAGTTCGACTTTTTCGAATGAATTTCAAAGTACAAATTATTGTAAGTATTTTATATTTAATGCATTGTATTCACATAAAAAACTTTTTTACGAAATACTTGATAAGAGTTACATCCATAAAATGGACTTAATATATGATGACTTTTATCATAGTGAAATTGATTTTCATGATATAACATTTGAAAGTTATATTTATAAACATCTTATGAAGATTTCGATGACATACAATGTCGTTAAAAATTTCCTTAATCCCAAACACAATGGTTACTTGTTGCAAATATTCGACAGATTCCCAGTCTTTAAAGAGGCAATAACAGGAGTAAATTCGTTATATAATAAATATTTCGAAAACGTTTTTGAAACAGAGTTAGTCGATGTTACAAACAAAACATCAAATAAAGATAATTACACCCATAATTCAGAACAAATGGAAAATGGGAAAACACCTTTGCCTAAAGGTGATAGAAGAAGTCCATTTATTATGAATATATTAAACAAGAAGGGTAATTTTGATAAGTTATTCAGGGAAGTACTCCATCATTTGTACCTGTATTTGACAGCTGATGAAGCACAAGAAAGTATTGTCGGCTTACAAAAAAATAAAAAAGCATATATTGATAGTGATGAAGCTGATTTTATTAGTATATTAGGGGGAAAGTTAAATGATGGAGAAAAAGTCAATGAAAATCCTACAATTAACTGGATTGGTTATCAGAAAGCATATTATGCTTTCGTTTATTCCTACTTTGGTGGCGATGTAAAAGATAGTGATAGTCTCTACAAAGTTTTAAAAAACGGCGTAGACCCTGGGAAAACACCATTTACGTATTGTTTTCTATGTAATAATATTCATAGGAAATTGTCAGGGCTGAAAGAACGAAATGAAGAAGAAGAGTATATCTTAAGAAAAAGATGGATGAATCGTTTTGAGAAAATCTGTAATCATGTCATGAAAAAAGAGCAATGATTATTGTGTAAATCTACTATCGGTTTTTGGATTGCTAATGGGAAAAGACGCCAAAAAGACGCCAATTTTAACAAAAGGAAAATGCTAAATAATTGAAATTCAACTACTTAGCACTTTTTACAGTGACCCCGTTGGGATTCAAACCCAAGACCTTCAGAACCGGAATCTGACGCTCTATTCAGCTAAGCTACGGGGCCGGCAACATGGATTTGCGGCGCAAGACGGCCGCGAACCGTGTGCAAAGGTAATACATTTTTCCGACATACAAGGCTTTTCGGCGGTTAAAGTGAGCGCAGGCCGTTAAAGTATTTAAAACGAAAGATTGTGCAAAACTGTTGCCGTTGTTTACAAAATTGTGTATTTTTGCAGCCGTTATAATACTATTTGACCTAAAAACAGCTAAAAATGATAACATTTATCATCAGTCTCATAGCCCTCGTGGCGGGCTATTTCATCTACGGGCGCGTGGTGGAGCGCATCTTCGCTCCCGACAACCGGCCCACTCCCGCGGTCAGCATGGCCGACGGCGTAGACTACGTCGTGCTTCCCGGATGGAAGATTTTTATGATTCAGTTCCTCAACATCGCGGGCACGGGCCCCATCTTCGGCGCCATCATGGGTGCGAAGTTCGGCCCCTCGGCCTACCTGTGGATTGTCCTTGGATGTATCTTCGCCGGCGCCGTTCACGACTATTTGAGCGGCATGCTGTCTGTGCGCCATGGCGGAGCGGGCCTGCCCGAGCTGGTAGGCGCTTACCTTGGAGGGCGCACAAAGAAGGTGATGCTTGTGTTCTCGGTGTTCCTCCTGCTCATGGTCGGTGCGGTGTTCGTGTACAGTCCGGCCCTCATCCTCGGCGACCTTTGCGGCGATTCGCTCACCTGGGTGTACGTATGGTGCATCATAATCTTCGTCTATTACTTCCTCGCAACGATGCTGCCAATCGACAAAATCATAGGCAAGATATACCCGTTCTTCGCCATAGCCATGCTGTTCATGGCCGTAGCGCTGATGGTTGTGCTGTTCGCCAAGTGGCCGTCGCTGCCTGAACTGACCGACGGCCTTGCCAACATGAGTCCGCAGTCGGGCACAATCTTCCCCTGCCTGTTCATCACCATAGCCTGCGGAGCCATCAGCGGCTTCCACGCTACGCAAAGTCCGCTCATGGCACGGTGCATGAAGAACGAGCGCCAGGGGCGGCCCCTGTTCTACGGGGCGATGATAACCGAGGGCGTGGTGGCCTTGATATGGGCCACCGTGTCGTCGTATTTCTTCTACGGAGGGGCGGCCGCCGAGCTTGGCGTTGCAGCCAACCTGCAGGCTCCGGAGGTGGTGACAACGGTGTCGAGCGGATGGCTCGGAGCGTTCGGCGGGGCGTTGGCCATCATCGGAGTCGTGGCCGCGCCGATAACGAGCGGCGACACGGCCCTGCGCAGCGCACGCCTTATCATAGCCGAGTTCCTGCACTTGGAACAGCATTCCATACGCCGCCGCATATATATCTGCATCCCGGTGTTCGCCGTTACGCTCGGCCTGCTGTGGTTCAACATAGCCGACGAGAACGGCTTTAACGTCATCTGGAATTACTTTGGCTGGGCTAACCAGACGCTGGCCGTGTTCACCCTGTGGGCCGTTACGGTGTACCTTGTGCGCAAGCGCAAGTTCTATTGGATTACGTTGCTGCCCGCAATGTTCATGACCGCCGTGTGCACGGCCTTCCTTCTGACATCGGACACAGCCTTCGGGCTGCCCGTAGTCGTCGGCAACGTTGCAGCAATAATAGTCATTTTGCTGTCTGCCGTGCTCTTTGCGGTGTGGAAAAAGAGGGCGGAAGGCAAAAAACAAGGAGATTAAGAGTTAAGAATTAAGAGTTAAGAAAATATGTCTTGCTGGATTATCTGCAAGACATATTTTCTTAACTCTTAATTCTTAACTCTTAACTTCTCAAAGTCTTTCAAGCTGGACGGTGAAGTGGCGCATGAGCGGAGCTTCCCATGTGATGCGCACACCGCGCGTTATCTGCTCGCGGCGGTCGTACACATTCTTCAGCGCGGCTGCTATGACGGCCATGTGGTTGTCGGTATATACCCGGCGCGGAATGGCGAGGCGCAGCAGGTCAAGCCCCGTAAAGCGGTTCTCCCGGGTAACAGGGTCGCGGTCGGCCAGCAGGTATCCTATCTCGCATCCGCGTATTCCGGCCTCGAGGTACAGCTCTACCGTAAGCGTCTGGGCGGGGAATTCCTCTTTGGGAACGCGTGTGAGCACCTTCGGGGCGTCAACGAATATGGCGTGGCCGCCGGCCGGACGCTGGTAGGGAATGCCGTACCCGTCGAGCAGGCCGGCAAGATACTGTACCTGGTGGATGCGCGTCTCGAGGTTGTCGAACTCCGTATTCTCGTCCAGTCCGATGGCAAGCGCGTTCATGTCGCGGCCGTTCATGCCTCCGTAAGTAAGGTAACCTTCAAACTGTACGCAAAAACCCTTTGCGCCTTCGTACCACTCTTCCTTGTTGGTGGCGATGAAACCACCCATATTCACGATGCCGTCCTTCTTGGCGCTCATCGTCATTCCGTCGGCCAGGGAGAACATCTCGCGCGTTATCTCCTTTATTGTCTTGTCGGCGTAGCCTGCCTCGCGCGTCTTGATGAAGTACGCGTTCTCGGCGAAGCGTGCCGAGTCGAATATTACGGGCTTGCCATACTTGTCGGCAACGGCGCGCACCTGCCGCAGGTTCTCCATTGATACGGGCTGTCCTCCGGCTGTGTTGTTGGTAATGGTCACGATGATGAAGGGTATGCGGTCGGCGTGTTCCTTCAGCGCGTTCTCAAGCTTTACGGGGTCGACGTTGCCTTTGAAGGGCACTTCAAGCTGTGTGTCCTTGGCCTCGTCAACGGTGCAGTCGAGCGCAACGGCCTTCCTTCCCTCGATGTGTCCTTTCGTTGTGTCGAAGTGGGAGTTGCCGGGCACGATGTCGCCGGCGTGTACAAGGTACGAGAACAGCACGTTCTCGGCGGCGCGTCCCTGATGGGTGGGGATGAAATACTTGAAGCCGGTGAGCCTCTCTACCGTTTCTTTCAGCTTGAAGAACGAGTCGGCGCCGGCGTAGCTCTCGTCGCCGGTCATGATGCCGGCCCACTGCCTGTCGCTCATCGCGCCCGTGCCGGAATCGGTCAGCAGGTCGATGTACACTTGGTTGGCCTTGAGTTGAAACACGTTGTAGTGGGCCTCGCGTATCCACTGCTCGCGCTCGGCGCGCGTGCTCTTGCGTATAGGCTCCACCATCTTGATTTTCCAAGATTCTGCAAAAGGTAGTTCCATAGTATAAATGTTTTTCATGAACGTGTTGCAAATATACGACATTATGTCTCATCTTCCAAGTACCGGCACGTATTTTTAACACAGTTTCCAAGTAGAAAAGCGCAAATAAGGCCATAAAAGGTGACAATATGTAAGGTTTGGAGGCTGCGCCTGGATGGCTTTTGAATTGAGAATGGAGAATGGAGGATGGAGAATTATGATTTGCCTTGTTGGCAGACAGCCTTAAAGGTAATCATAATTCTCCATCCTCCATTCTCCATTCTCAATTCAAAAGGCGGCAAATTGCAAGGCAAAAGGCCGTCTTTTGCACGCTAAAAGGCCATGTTTTGCAAGGCAAAAGGCGGCATATTGGAAACCTTTTGGCTATCAGGCCGTTAGCAGGCGGCTGCAAGGAGGAGGGCGACGGCAAACCGGGCTGGCTACTACAAAAAACCAAAAATCTTGCCACGGGCGGCACATCTAACGGATTTTTTATGTAATTTTGCATAAGGCAAGTGACAAACACTCTTAAAAACCATCCGCCGTATGCAGACAAAATGCCATCTGTCGGTGCTTGTCAACAGGCAGGCCGAGAAATACGGGAAGCGCCGCGCTCTGATATACCGCGGCTTCGGCGGCACCAAGTGGAAGTCGGCCACATGGCAGGACTTCGCCCGCAAGGTGCGCCATGTGTCCAACGCCATGCTCAACATGGGCATCGGAGTGCAGGAAAACGTGGGAGTGTTCTCGCAGAACTGCGTGGAATACCTGTTCACCGACTTCGGCGCGTTCGGCATCAGGGCCGTCACCGTGCCGTTCTACGCGACGAGCAGCGAGCAGCAAATCCAGTTCATGATAGACGACGCGCAGATACGCGTGCTCTTCGTGGGCGAGCAGGAGCAGTATGACAAGGCGCGGAGGGTGTTCGCCCACTGCCGTTCGCTGGAACGCATCATAATCTACGACCGCCGCGTGGAGATGAACCCGGCCGACAGGTCGTCGATATACTTCGACGATTTCCTTGCCCTCGGCAACAACAGTCCGCGCCAGTCGGAGGTGGAGAAGCTGCACGCCGAGGCCTGCGACGACGACCTTTGCAACATCCTCTACACCAGCGGGACAACAGGCGAGAGCAAGGGCGTAATGCTGACCTACGGCCAATACCGCGCCGCTTTGGAGGCCAACGACAGGATAATACCCGTAAGGGAGACCGACAGGGTGATGGACTTCCTGCCCATGACGCACATATTCGAGCGCGCATGGCTGTTCCTGAGCATAAGCGAAGGCGCGGAAATAGTAATCAACACCAACCCGAAGGACATACAGCAGGCCATGCGCGAGACGCGGCCCACGTGCATGTGCGCCGTCCCGAGGTTCTGGGAGAAAGTGTACGCAGAGGTAATAGACCGCATCGACCGCGCCACGCCCGCGCAGCAGAAACTGCTGAAAAGGGCGTTGGAGATAGGCCGCAAGCACAACATAGAATACCTCAGCCGCGGCAGGCGGCCCACAATGGCGCTCAAGATGAAGTATGCGCTGATGCACCGGACGCTGTTCAAAATCGTGCGCAACGAGCTGGGGCTCGACCATCCCAACATATTCCCCACGGCGGGAGCCACCGTTTCGCCCGAGATAGAGGAATTTGTCCACTCCATCGGCATCTGCATGATAGTGGGCTACGGGCTTACCGAAAGCCTCGCCACGGTGTCGGCGGACCACAAGGGGCGGCCGTTCACGGTAGGTTCGGTAGGCCGTCCGCTCGACGGGCTTGACATAAAGTTCGGCGAGAACGACGAAATACTGCTCAAAGGGCCTACCGTCACAAAGGGATACTACCACCGCGAGGAACTTAACAGGCTGGCGTTCGACGAGGAAGGCTACTTCCATACGGGCGACTCGGGCTATATACGCAATGGCGAACTCTTCCTGAAAGACAGGATAAAAGACCTGTTCAAGACGTCCAACGGCAAGTACATAGCGCCGCAGATGATAGAGTCGAAACTACTGGTTGACAAGTTCATCGACCAGATAGCCGTCATAGCCGACCGCCGCAAGTTCGTCTCCGCGCTCATAATACCCGACTACGCCCTGCTTGAAGAATACGCCATGAAGCACGGAATATCCTTCAGCAGCCGCGAAGAACTGTGCGCCAACGCCGAAATCCACTGCATGATGGCCGAGCGTATAGAAACACTTCAGCAGCAACTCGCCAGCTACGAGAAGATAAAATGCTTCACCCTGCTGCCACGGCACTTCACGATGGAGAGCGGAGAGCTTACAAACACGCTGAAAATAAGGCGCAAGGTGCTGGCGAAAAACTACGCCAAGGAGATAGAAAAGATGTACGAGGAGGAAGAGACCCACCCCAACCCTCCCCAAGGGAGGGAGCTTGATTAGCTTGGAAGCAGCCTCCCCTGGGTTGTGTATCAGTACTATCCGCCCCATCAGTCCTATCCAACAGCCGTATAACCCCATAACCGTAAAACCGTATAACCCCAAACAGCATAACCGTAAAAACCAATGATAACAGCAGAACAACTCAAGGACGTGATGGAGCGCGCTGACGCGCTGCACCGCTATCTTGAAATAGACAGGAAGAAAATAGAGCTTGAAGAAGAAGAACTGCGCACCCAGGCGCCCGACTTCTGGGACGACCCGAAGGCCGCGCAGGAGCAGATGAAGAAAGTGAAAGACATCCGCCGGTGGGTTGACGGATATAAAGAGGTGCGCACGCTGGCCGACGAACTGCAGCTGGCGTTCGACTTCTACCACGACGAAATGGTGACGGAAGAGGAGGTGGACGACGACTACGCCAAGGCCATACACGCCATAGAAGACCTTGAACTGAAGAACATGCTGCGCCAGAAGGAAGACCCCATGGACGCAGTCCTCAAGATAAACAGCGGCGCGGGCGGCACAGAGGCGCAGGACTGGGCGCAGATGCTCATGCGAATGTACATGCGCTGGGCCGAAGCCCACGGCCACAAGGTGACCATAAGCAACCTTCAGGACGGCGACGAGGCCGGCATCAAGAGCGTCACAATGGAAATAGAAGGGGGCGAATACGCCTACGGTTACCTCAAGAGCGAGAACGGAGTACACCGTCTTGTGCGTGTGTCGCCGTTCAACGCGCAGGGCAAACGCATGACAAGTTTTGCCAGCGTGTTCGTCAGTCCGTTGGTTGACGACACGATAGAAGTGTACGTCGACCCGTCGAAAGTCAGCTGGGACCTCTTCCGTTCGGGAGGAGCCGGCGGACAGAACGTCAACAAGGTGGAGACGGGAGTGCGCCTCCGTTACCAGTATGTCGACCCCGATACCGGCGAGGAAGAGGAGATATTGATTGAAAATACGGAAAGCCGCAAACAGCTGGAGAACCGAAACAACGCCATGCGACTGCTAAAATCGCAGCTGTATGACCGTGCGATGAAGAAGCGTCTGGAAGCCCAGGCCAAGATAGAAGCCGGCAAGAAGAAGATTGAATGGGGCAGCCAGATACGCAGTTACGTGTTCGACGACCGCCGCGTAAAGGATCACCGCACCGGCTATCAGACAACAGACGTCGACGCGGTGATGGACGGCAAGATTGACGGTTTCATCAAAGCGTACCTCATGGAGTTCCCTGTGAACGAGGAAGAATAAGCGTATGGTAGCTAAAGAAGTTAAGGAAGTTAAAGGAGTTAAAGACGTATGTCTTGCCAACTCCGTGCAATCAGACATCCATCAGCACAGCAAATGTCTTTAGCTCCTTTAACTTCCTTAACTCCTTTAACTACCAAAAGAAAAAGAAATAACCTTAACTTAAATATCAAATAACTATGAGTCAGAAAAGCAAAATACGCCACGCACAGCGCGAGGCGCAACAGGAGAAGCAGGCAAAGAAAGTAGTTGCATGGATATTCGCGGCGCTGATAGTGCTCGCCGTGCTGTTCCTTATAATCGCGGCGATGAGCTGACGCGGCATGAGCGGAATGGAAATAGAGCGCAAGTTCCTTGTACACAAGGCCGGAAAGCCGTATAAGGAGCAGGCGTATGCCAGCAGCCGCATAACGCAGGGCTACATCTGCGGCGAACGCGGGCGCACCGTCAGGGTGCGCATCCGCGACGGCCGCGGCTTCCTTACAATCAAGGGAGCGTCCGACCCGACGGGAACGGCACGCTACGAGTTTGAAAAGGAGATAACGCTTGACGAAGCGCAACATCTTATGAAGCTGTGCCTGCCGGGACTGATTGACAAGACCCGCTACCTCGTCCGTTGCGGAACGCACGTCTTCGAGGTAGACGAGTTCTACGGGGAAAACGACGGACTGGTGATGGCCGAAGTCGAACTGCAAAGCGCCGAAGAGCCTTTTGACAAGCCGGAGTTCATCGCCGAAGAGGTGACAGGCGACCGCCGCTTCTACAATTCACAGCTGATGAAGACGCCGTTCAGTGCCTGGCGCGACACCTTGCCGCCAGAATTCCGATGACGGCTGCAAGCGTAACGCCGGTAGCATTGGCGGCAAAGTCGAGCCAGTCGCCGCTCCGCCGGCCGCCTGTACAATAAGCCTGAAGCAGCTCTATCACGCCTCCCATCAGCACAGGGGCCAACCACGCCCACACGAACAGCCGCCTGCCGCTAACCGCCTTGTGCGACTTCAGATACTCAAACCATATTGCAAGGCACGTGCCTGCATACATTATTATATGTGTCCACTTGTCGATGAACGCGACATTGTCAAGCGGAGTATGCGGCGGAGTGCAGAAACACAACACCCATATCACAGCCAAAAACAGGCAGGAAACGGGGTATTTCCTTATCAAATGACTTCCAATCTTCATTTTTACTTATATTTTGCTGCAAAATTAAGATGATTTTCATACATTTGCAACTGATTGACAAGTAAAAATATAATTATCCCCGACACACCCACCTTACACCGCCTGCACCGCTGAAAGCCGCAGGCACGATGGCGCCGGGGCACAACCAGACACATCATCATGGCAAATCTTGAAAGGGCGAGCTTCGGAAGCAAGCTCGGAGTAATCCTTGCAACAGCCGGCTCGGCTGTCGGCTTGGGCAACGTATGGCGGTTTCCTTACATGGCCGGCGAGTATGGCGGCGCGGCGTTCATCATCATTTACATAGGCTGCGTGCTGCTGTTGGGCATACCGTGCATGGTCAGCGAGTTCATAATAGGCCGCCACGCGGCGGCGAACACAGCCCGGGCGTACCACAGCCTGTCAGGAGGCACACCGTGGGCGGCCATCGGCTATTTCGGCGTTTTCACCGGAATGCTTATCACGAGCTATTATGCCGTGGTGGCAGGATGGTGCCTTCAGTACATCATGGCATCGGCATTAGGGCAGCTTAAAGGGTCGCCGGAATTCTTTGCCGACTATTTCACCACTTTCGAACAGGACCCGTTCAAACCCGTATTGTGGACTGTCGCCATCATCCTTATAACCCATTACGTCATCGTACACGGCGTCCGCGGCGGCATCGAGAAGGCCTCAAAGCTCATGATGCCGGCGCTGTTCGTGCTGCTGCTCATCGTCGTTGTGTCGGCCTGCATGCTTCCGGGAGCCATGAAGGGAGTGTCGTTCCTCTTCAAGCCCGATTTCAGCAAGGTTGGCGTCGACGTCCTGCTCGGTGCTTTAGGGCAGTCGTTCTATTCGCTGAGCATCGGCATGGGCTGCCTTTGCACGTATGCGTCTTACTTCAGCCGGCAGACGAACCTTATGAAGTCGGCCGTCCAAATAGGCGTGCTTGACACATCGGTAGCCATTCTGGCAGGACTGATGATATTCCCGGCGGCGTTTTCCGTCGGCATCAACCCCGATTCGGGTCCGTCGCTCGTGTTCATCACCCTGCCCAACGTGTTCCAGCAGGCATTCGCTTCCGTGCCGGCGGTAGGCTATATTGTTGCCATCGCCTTCTACGCCCTGCTCGCCCTGGCGGCACTTACGTCGCTAATCTCGCTCCACGAGGTGAGCACGGCCTTCGTACATGAGGAGCTGCACACCACCCGCAAGCGTGCCGCGTGGGTGGTAACGGTCACGTGTTCGGTCATCGGAGCAGTGTGTTCGCTCTCCTTGGGGAAGTGGGATTTCCTGAAAATCGGCGACCGCTCGCTGTTCGACTTCTTCGATTTCGCCACAGGACAAATCATGCTTCCGCTCGGCGGTTTCGTTATGCGCTTTGGCATAACAGCGCTTACTGTTTATGCATACCAATTTCCGGGATAGTAGGTCCCGCCGTTGTGGCCGGCGTCCGACCATGCGTGAGGATGGTGCGGACGGTGGTGGCGCGGAGGCTTGTCGCGGTGGTGTTTCTTGTGGTGTGGACGTCGCGGACCATCCCTGTGGATTACGCAAGAACTGAATGCCAACGACATGCATAGTGCCGCAATGGCCGTTACCGATAGGGTTATTCTTTTCATAATACGGTGTGTTTTAGGTTTAACTTTTTACAAATATAGTGATTTTTATCGACATTCTATATATTTGACCCGTCAAAACGCCCGATGTAAAGTCGGTGAAACATTATTTAATAAGTAGGCAGTGACATTTATACATTGATTGTTCCCACCCAGCTTGAGCGCATGGCGGCAGCCGGCTGCGCATGCACGGGCGTGTGTCCTGCCGCGGTATTCTTTCCGCCAAGGCGTGGCGATTGGCCCTGGCGTATAAATTTTTCGGCGTTTCATAGTTCCCCTTCCTCGTTTTTTTATATTTTTGCCGATATAAAAATCAAGCATATTCCCGATATGATAAAGTTCAAGGATGTTACCGTTGCCGACAAGGCCCTTATACAAAGCTTTACTCTTTGGGGCGAGCGGCAGAACTGCGACCTGTCGTTCGCCAACCTCATAAGTTGGAGATTTCTTTATAATACCCAGTTTGCCGTAGTAAACGATTATCTCGTGTTCCGCTTTTACGCCGGCCGCCATCTCGCATATATGGCCCCGGTAGCTCGCCCAAAGCAGCGGCCGGACGGCACGATGAGGGTAGAGCCGTGTGATGAATGCTCGGCAGAGGTTATCCGCGCCATGCACGACGACGCCATAGCCATGGGGCATCCTTTCCTCATGCTCGGCGTGTGCAACTACATGCGCGACGTAATAGAGACGCATTTTCCTGATGTGTTCGATATAAAGACTGAACGTGATTACAGCGATTATATATATGAAAGGGATAAACTCGTGAACCTGTCGGGCAAGAAGCTTCAGAGCAAGCGCAACCATATCAACAAGTTCAAAAGCCTCTATCCCGACTACGAGTACCGCGAGCTTACGCCCGAACTGATACCTCAGTGTCTTGAACTGGAGCGCCAGTGGCGCTCGGCAGCCGTCGGTGACGGTGGTGACGGACAGGAAGATGACCTGTCGGAGGAGCTGCGCTCGATGACGCGTGCATTCAACCGCTGGAGCGAGCTGGGGCTTTTCGGCGGCTCGATATTCGTCGGCGGCCGCATGGTGGCTTTCACGTACGGCTGCCCGATCAACCATAATACCTTCGACGTGTGCGTAGAGAAGGCCGACGTAAACTATGAAGGGGCCTTCAGCATTATCAACCAGGAGTTTGCGAAGCATATTCCCGAGCAGTACTTTTACATCAACCGTGAGGAGGACTTGGGTGACGAAGGCCTGCGAAAGGCCAAGCTATCGTACCGTCCGGACATCCTTCAAAAGTTGGTAGTTTGTCCGGAAGTGTGTTTTGCATCCGCTTTTCAGGGGTTGCCCGGCGGGGAAGTAAAAAGTTCTTTGAAATGATGACACAGGCGAGGAGCAGCGGCCGCCGGATGTGAAGAAGGCGGTTGTCATGCCGAGAGTAAGAAGCCGGGCGTTGGCCCGGCGGCGTATCGAAGGTAAAAAAAAGAAAAAAGAGATATACAATGTAGAGTTTGATCCTGGCTCAGGATGAACGCTAGCTACAGGCTTAACACATGCAAGTCGAGGGGCAGCATGGGGGTTGCTTGCAATCCCTGATGGCGACCGGCGCACGGGTGAGTAACGCGTATCCAACCTGCCCTTGTCCGCGGCACAGCCCGTCGAAAGGCGGATTAATGCCGCATTCGGTCCGAAGACGGCATCAGATTCGGACGAAAGGCTTTTGTCGGAGAAGGATGGGGATGCGTCCGATTAGCTAGACGGCGGGGTAACGGCCCACCGTGGCGACGATCGGTAGGGGTTCTGAGAGGAAGGTCCCCCACATTGGGACTGAGACACGGCCCAAACTCCTACGGGAGGCAGCAGTGAGGAATATTGGTCAATGGGCGTAAGCCTGAACCAGCCAAGTAGCGTGCAGGACGACGGCCCTACGGGTTGTAAACTGCTTTTGCGCGGGGATAAAGTGCGGGACGTGTCCCGCATTGCAGGTACCGCGCGAATAAGGACCGGCTAATTCCGTGCCAGCAGCCGCGGTAATACGGAAGGTCCGGGCGTTATCCGGATTTATTGGGTTTAAAGGGAGCGCAGGCGGTTGGGAAAGCGTGCCGTCAAATGTCGGGGCTCAACCCCGGAAAGCGGCGCGAACTGTCCGACTTGAGTACGCGGAAGGCAGGCGGAATTCGTGGTGTAGCGGTGAAATGCATAGATATCACGAAGAACCCCGATTGCGAAGGCAGCCTGCCGCAGCGCAACTGACGCTGAGGCTCGAAAGCGCGGGTATCGAACAGGATTAGATACCCTGGTAGTCCGCGCGGTAAACGATGGACGCCCGCCGTGGGGTAGGTATATTCCGCGGCCAAGCGAAAGCGTTAAGCGTCCCACCTGGGGAGTACGCCGGCAACGGTGAAACTCAAAGGAATTGACGGGGGCCCGCACAAGCGGAGGAACATGTGGTTTAATTCGATGATACGCGAGGAACCTTACCCGGGCTTGAACTGCAGACGACGGCGCCGGAGACGGCGCTTCCCTTCGGGGCGTCTGCGGAGGTGCTGCATGGTTGTCGTCAGCTCGTGCCGTGAGGTGTCGGCTCAAGTGCCATAACGAGCGCAACCCCCGCCCGCAGTTGCCATCGGGTAAAGCCGGGGACTCTGCGGGGACTGCCGCCGCAAGGTGCGAGGAAGGCGGGGATGACGTCAAATCAGCACGGCCCTTACGTCCGGGGCTACACACGTGTTACAATGGGGCATACAGAGAGTGGCGCATGCGCAAGCCTGCGCGGATCAGAAAAGTGTCCCTCAGTTCGGACTGGGGTCTGCAACCCGACCCCACGAAGCTGGATTCGCTAGTAATCGCGCATCAGCCATGGCGCGGTGAATACGTTCCCGGGCCTTGTACACACCGCCCGTCAAGCCATGAAAGCCGGGGGCGCCTGAAGTCCGTGACCGCGAGGGTCGGCCTAGGGCGATACCGGTGATTGGGGCTAAGTCGTAACAAGGTAGCCGTACCGGAAGGTGCGGCTGGAACACCTCCTTTCTGGAGAGCGCGCTGCAATCGGCATGTGCGCGTCCTTGTCCTGTGTTTTTTAATAAGATAGATGGAGACTTATGCCGTGCTGAGGACAGTCCCATAGCTCAGTTGGTTAGAGCGCCACACTGATAATGTGGAGGCCGGCAGTTCAAGTCTGCCTGGGACTACGCTGATGGAAGAGATGCGTTTGTCCCTGAAGCCGGGGGATTAGCTCAGCTGGCTAGAGCACCTGCTTTGCAAGCAGGGGGTCAACGGTTCGAATCCGTTATTCTCCACTTGCGCCTGTTGGGCGCGTAGGATCTTTGACATATTGGTACAGACAAGCAAAGCGAAACGGCTTTTTTGGGCTGAAGTCCAAAAGAGCAATGAATCTAAATCAGTAACGAGGAAAAGAGAGCAAGGGCGCATGGTGGATGCCTAGGCTCACGGAGGCGACGAAGGGCGTGGTAAGCTGCGAAAAGCCCCGGTAAGGCGCAAACGGCCTTTGACCCGGGGATCCCCGAATGGGACAACCCGGCCGCCTGAAGGGCGGTCACCATGACGAATGTCATGGGGCGAACGCGGGGAACTGAAACATCTTAGTACCCGCAGGAAGAGAAAACAAAAGTGATTCCCTTAGTAGTGGCGAGCGAACGGGGAGAAGCCCAAACCGGGCCGGTTTCGGCCGGTCCGGGGTAGTAGGGCCGCGATATTGCACGTTGGGAGTCGAGCGGAACCGTCTGGAAAGTCGGGCCGTAGCGGGTGAGAGCCCCTTACGCGAAGTCTCCCGTGGCATAGCGGCACCCTGAGTAGCGCGGGACACGTGAAATCCTGCGTGAATCCGCCGGGACCATCCGGCAAGGCTAAATACTCCCGTGAGACCGATAGTGTACCAGTACCGTGAGGGAAAGGTGAAAAGCACTCCGACGAGGAGGGTGAAATAGATCCTGAAACCATGCGCCTACAAGCGGTCGGAGCATGATGAATCATGTGACGGCGTGCCTTTTGCATAATGAGCCTGCGAGTTGCCGTCACGGGCGAGGTATGGCGTCTGGAGGCGCCGCGCCGCAGTGAAAGCGAGCCTGAAGAGGGCGTTGAGTCCGTGGAGGCAGACGCGAAACCGAGTGATCTACACTTGTCCAGGGTGAAGTCCCGGTAACACGGGATGGAGGCCCGCACCGATAAGCGTTGAAAAGCTTCCGGATGAGGTGAGTGTAGGAGTGAAAGGCCAATCAAACTCGGAGATAGCTCGTACTCCCCGAAATGCATTTAGGTGCAGCGTGCCGTGTTCCGCACGAGAGGTAGAGCGACCGATAGGACGCGAGGGCTTCACCGCCTATCAAGTCCTGACGAACTCCGAATGCTCGTGCGCAGAAGCGGTGCAGTGAGGGGGCGGGTGCTAAGGTCCGTCCCCGAGAGGAGAAGAATCCGGACCGCCGTCTAAGGTCCCGGAATCCTGCCTGAGTCAGTCTAACGAAGTGTGACTCCTGAGACAGCCAGGATGTTGGCTTGGAAGCAGCCATTCATTCAAAGAGTGCGTAACAGCTCACTGGTCGAGGAGTCGTGCGTGGATAATAATCGGGTGTAAGGCAGGTACCGAAGGCGCGGGATAGAAATGATAAAAGTATCGGTAGGGGAGCATTCCATGTCCGTCGAATGCGTACGGTGACGTACTCTGGAGGTCATGGAAAAGCAAATGCAGGCATAAGTAACGATAAGGAGGGTGAGATTCCCTCCCGCCGGAAGGCCAAGGTTTCCCGGGCAATGCCAATCAGCCCGGGGTCAGTCGGGTCCTAAGGCTCAGCCGAGCGGCGAGGTCGATGGACAAACGGTCAACATTCCGTTACTGCCATCAGGAGCGATGCGGGGACGGAGCAGTGGAACCACCGCGGGGTGACGGAAATCCCCGTTGAAGGGTGTAGCCGTCGAGGGACGTAGTGAAGTACGCGTTCCGAGGCGAACCTGACAGTACCGCTTTCCCCTCGGGGACGGTGGACAGTGTGGGTAATCAGACTCCCGAGAAAATCCGCTAAGCGTTAATCCTGTAGGCACCCGTACCGTAAACGGACACACGTGGCCAAGTAGAATATACTGAGGCGTTGGAAGATTCATGGTTAAGGAACTAGGCAAACTGACCCCGTAACTTCGGGAGAAGGGGTCCTCGCGTAGCAGCGAGGCGCAGAGAATAGGTCCAGGCAACTGTTTACCAAAAACACAGGGCTGTGCGAAATCGAAAGATGCAGTATACAGCCTGACACCTGCCCGGTGCCGGAAGGTTAAGAGGAGTCGTCACCCTTCGGGGGAAGCGTCGAATTGAAGCCCCGGTAAACGGCGGCCGTAACTATAACGGTCCTAAGGTAGCGAAATTCCTTGTCGGGTAAGTTCCGACCTGCACGAATGGTGTAATGATCCGGACGCTGTCTCAACCATGATTCCAGTGAAATTGTAGTATCGGTGAAGATGCCGATTACCCGCGATGGGACGAAAAGACCCCGTGAACCTTTACTGCAGCTTAGCGCTGGCGTTGGTCGTCCGATGTGTAGGATAGGCCGGAGGCAATGAGTGAGGGGCGCCAGCCCTTCAGGAGCCGCCGTTGAAATACGGCCCTTTGGCCGTCCGGCGCCTAACGCGCGAATTGTGCGGACACCGCTTGGCGGGCAGTTTGACTGGGGTGGTCGCCTCCAAAAGCGTAACGGAGGCTTCCAAAGGTGCCCTCGGGCCGATCGGCAACCGGCCTTATAGAGTGCAATGGCATAAGGGCGCTTGACTGGGAGGGAGACATCCCGAGCAGGCAGGAAACTGGGGCATAGTGATCCGGCGGACGTGTATGGAAACTCCGTCGCTCAAAGGATAAAAGGTACTCCGGGGATAACAGGCTGATCCCCCCCAAGAGCTCACATCGACGGGGTGGTTTGGCACCTCGATGTCGGCTCGTCACATCCTGGGGCTGGAGAAGGTCCCAAGGGTTGGGCTGTTCGCCCATTAAAGTGGCACGCGAGCTGGGTTCAGAACGTCGTGAGACAGTTCGGTCTCTATCTATCGTGGGCGCAGGAGCTTTGCGCGGGTCTGCCACTAGTACGAGAGGACCGTGGCGGACGGACCTCCGGCGAACCAGTTGTGCCGCCAGGCGCACCGCTGGGTACCCGTGTCCGGTTAGGATAAGCGCTGAAAGCATCTAAGTGCGAAGCCATCCGCAAGATGAGAGCTCCTTTTTGAGGGTCGTCCGAGACGAGGACGTCGATAGGGCGCAGGTGTAAAGACGGCGACGTCAAAGCCGAGCGCTACTAATTGCCCGAAATCTTTTCTTGTCGTGTTTAGAGAGTGTGTGTCGCTTTTCTTGTTCTGTACCGATGGATGTCAATAGTTATACGCCGATGTGGTGTCGGAAGTGTCGATACCTTAGAAGTCGGAGGAAAAATATTGGGTGGTTATTGCGCCGGGGTTCCACCTCTTCCCATTCCGAACAGAGAAGTTAAGCCCGGTGCCATGATGAAGTATATCGAGCAGAATATCAGGTATCCGGATACTGTAAACCGTGTTGAGGGACGTGTCGTAGTTTCTTTTGTTGTAGATGAAGATGGAACATTGAAAGACGTTAAAGTGGTAAGAAGTCTTGCTCCTGAGTATGATGAAGAGGCGTTGCGACTCGTGCGGAATATGCCAAAATGGAAGCCAGGACGCTTAAGAGGGCGTTGTGTCAAGGTTCGATATATTTTGCCGGTGAAGTTTAAGTCTGAGTAGACAACTGTCTTTGTTTTAATGTGTTAGCTTAGAAGAAAACATGAAAGGCGGTCTTTTGCAATGCGAAAGGCCGCCTTTTAGCGTTCAATATGTCGTCTTTTACAATACGAAAGACGGCATTTCGGAAACCTAAATGTAGACAGGCGCGTTCATCCCGCCAGTTCTATGCGGAACGTTGTGCCCTTGCCTATTTCGGAGCTTTTCACGAATATGCGTCCTTTATGGTATTCCTCGACTATTCGTTTGGCAAGTGACAGTCCCAGTCCCCAGCCCCGTTTCTTCGTTGTGAAGCCTGGCTTGAATACGTTTCCAATGTCTTTTTTTCTTATGCCCTTGCCCGTGTCGCTTACTTCTATTGCCACCTTGTCTGCCGTCCGCGCCATGGCGAGCGTTATTGTGCCGCTGCCCTCCATTGCGTCAACGGCGTTCTTGCAGAGGTTTTCTATTACCCACTCGAACAGCGAGGCGTTAATCTTTACGGTAATGTCATTGTCCGGAAAGTCTTTTATGAAAGTAACCTTAGACGATGTGCGGCGGTCCATGTAGTCGATTACGTGCTCCATCACCGTTTTCAGGCTTGCCGGAACCGGCTCGGGCAGTGAACCTATTTTCGAGAATCTGTCTGCTATCAGCTCCAGGCGCTTCACGTCCTTGTCCATTTCGGGTATCAGCTCGTCGTCGGGATAGTTCTCCTTCAGAATTTCCGTCCATGCCATGAGGCTTGATATAGGCGTTCCGAGCTGGTGCGCGGTCTCCTTCGACAGTCCCACCCACACTTTGTTCTGTTCGGCTTTCTTTGATGTTAGCAGTGCGAATATCGCCACAACGACAAACAGCATGACCACTCCGAGCTGTATGTACGGGTAGGCCGCCAGGCGCTTCAGCATAACCGAGTCGTCGTAACATACGTTGATGTATCCGTCGCGTGCGTTTTCGCCCAGCGTAATCCTTATTTCCTTGCCCTCGTCGCTTAGCCTCCGGCTCAATGTCGAGGCGTATTCCATGCTGTCGGCAAAGGTCTCTCCGTGCAGGTTTACGTTCCTGAAGGTTTGTACGTTGCCGCTTGCGTCGGTCACGATTACGGGTATCGTGTTGTTTTCGTTGATGACTTTCAGCACGAGGTTAAGGTCGGTGTTGTCGTCAGCCATGTTAAGCGAGCGCATGGCCTCTGCCCACACTTCCATCTTGTTGTGTTCCTCGTCCGCCAGCTCGCGTACAAGCGAGTTGGATACAACGAGCGAAACCACGGCTATAGCCACTGCCGCTACGACGAGAAATATCTTGACGTGCCGTATCCTGTCTGTCCATTCCATATATTTACCATAACGTATAACTTCCTATAATATTGTTTTTTAGTCAACAAGTAGACAAGTGACGAGCAGATATGTTTAGTAGACAAGCAGGGATTTATTAGTAGACAAGCAGACGAGGGACGAGCAGACGAGGAGATTTGACTAGATCCTTAGATTTTTATTCTTACCTATATTCCTGCATGGCAAATCTCCTCGTCTGCTCGTCCCTCGTCTGCTTGTCTACTAATAAATCCCTGCTTGTCTACTAAACATATCTCCTCGTCTGCTTGTTGACTAAAAAGAAACTTATTGTCTGTTAAAACTTACCTTTTTAGTTTTTATTAACCGTCAAACTATTGCATATTACTAAAATATTTAGTTTATTTGCATCGTGAACCAGAAAAGCAGTACTGACTAAATAAAAACACAAGGAAATGAAAACATTAACAAAACGTGAAGAAGAAATCATGAACCGTTATTGGGACCACGGAGCGCTCCACATACGTGAGCTTCAGGCCATGTATTCTGACCCCAAGCCGCATGTCAACACGTTGTCCACGCTTGTACACATACTGGAGGACAAGGGATTCCTGGCCCATAAGGCTATCACGCCCCGCTGTTACCAGTATTATCCCGTCGTGTCGCGCGACGACTACCGCCGCGGTTCGCTCGGCAACGTGGTCAACAAGTTCTTCAACAAATCCTACCTCGGCGTAGTTTCGGCGCTTGTCAAGGAAGAGAAAATCTCCGTTGACGACCTGCGCGAGCTGATAAAGAAGGTAGAGGAGGGCAAGTGACGTTGTGCCCGTGGCGCCTGTCTGGCAAGCTGTAAAGCGCCGTTGACAGAGCCTTTAGGCAATGAAATGACAGTTAAGACAATCACCGCCGGCCCCTATGGGGCGGAGCGGGCAGAACTATCGGCGGCCGTCAAGGCCGGATGTGACGGGTGAAAGCTCGCTGCGTGATGTAGATTTAACGGGAAAACGATAAGTAATCATGGGAATATTTTTCATCTATTCAGTCAAGGTGGCGCTCTGCCTCACGGCATTTTACCTGCTGTACAAGCTGCTCCTGAGCCGCGAGACGTTCTTCGGCTTCAACCGTGTGACGCTGTTCGGCATGATAGCAGCGGCGTTTGTACTGCCATTGATACATCTTCAGACCGCTGCAGAAGCGCCTGTTACGAGCGGTTTTGTGGCCATTGAGGACTTCATCATCACCGCCGTGGCTGCCGATGCGCACGTTCCCGTGGTTACTACGGCGCAAGTCTGCCTGCTTATATATATAATAGGTGTGGCGTTTTTCCTCGGTCGTGAGGTCGTGTCGTTGCTAAGTCTCAGGCGGCTGATATGCTCCGGACGTGAGGTCTGCCGTGACGGCGGCGTCAAGGTGGTAGTGGTTAAGGGCGAAGTAGCCCCGTTCAGCTGGTTCGGCAACGTAATCATCAATGAGAAAGACTATGCCGACGGCTCGCGTGAGATACTGATGCACGAGCGCGCTCACATCGCCGGGCGACACTCCGTTGACGTGCTGCTGTGCGATTTGCTCATCATCTTCCAGTGGTATAACCCCGCAGCCTGGCTTATTAAGACCGAACTGAAAAACCTGCACGAGTTCGAGGCCGACAGTGCCGTGCTCGCCGGAGGCGTCAACGCCGCCGAATACCAAATGCTTTTGATACGTAAGGCCGTTGGCGACAAGCTGTTCGCCATGGCAAACAACCTGAACCAAAGTTCACTAAAAAAACGAATTACTATGATGTTAAAGAAAAAATCAAATCCGTGGAGCCGCGTAAGGACACTCCTCGCCCTCCCGGTTGCGGCCGTTGCCGTAGTTGCTTTCGCCACGCCTAAGGCCGAAAGCCTGAGTAATGAAATCAAGAGTGAGGGCGACGCCCTCGTTAACTCGGTGGTAAGTACCGTCAAGGCTACGCCCGCTAACGCTACGGCAGTAGGAAAAACGGCTATAACTTTGTCGAAGGATACGCTTGCTTCGGGTGGCAGGACTAAATCGGCTGTGTCTGATGAGCTGTTAGTTGTCGGCTTTTCAAACGGCGGTAAGGATGACAAGGTGTACGATATTACCGAGGAACCGCCATCGTTCCCCGGCGGACAGGCGGCCATGATGACTTATCTGGCAAGGAATATCAAGTATCCGCCTACTGCAATGAAGAACAAAATAGAGGGCCGTGTAATCCTTCAGTTCGTGGTAAGGGCTGACGGAAGTATCAGCGACACGCATGTAATGCGCAGTATAAGTCCGGAGCTTGACGCCGAGGCTGTACGCGTGATAGCCAACATGCCGAAGTGGAATCCCGGCAAGCAGGACGGCAAACCGGTAAACGTAAAATTCACGATACCCGTATCCTTCAAGCTTGACGCCGGCAAGACACAGCCCGACGGCCAGAAAGGCAATGTGGTTAAGATTAACGGTAAGAATTACGTGCCTGACGACACGCAGGCCATAAGTCTTAAAGGTTCGCCTTACTACGTGGTTGACGGCAAGCATGTGGAGGACATCTCCAACATCAAGCCCGACCAAATCGACCAAATAAACGTATACAAGGACGCGAAGAGCACCACCGACAAATACGGCGACGCAGCCAAGAACGGCGTTATAGAAATAATCTTGAAGAAGAAATGACGCAGCATTAAATCAACTCTCTCGATAGAAGGCGTGGCGGCGCGTTCGTGCGTAGCCACGCCTTTTTGCATGCCTTGCTGCCGCGTACAGCCTTTAATCTGTAACTGCCTGATAATCAGGCGTGTTATAAAAGGCCGTCTTTTGCCTTGTAAAAGACGGCCTTTTAGCGTGCGATTGACGGCCTTCCGCATTCTAAAAGACCGTCTCTTAGAAACACAAAGGCCGCCGACGTGGCTATTGCCAACATCGACGGCCAGGGACAAATCATACAGAAATCTTATTTTCCGCCCTTCTTCATGCTGAAGTCGAACGTTGTCTGGTTGAAGTTAGGCAATGATATTTGCGCGTCGCCAGCGCCAAGCAGCACTTCGTCAGCGCTGAACATGAACTTCAGGTTAGTGCTCTTGCCCTCATAGTTGGCGCCTTCAGCGGGTGACACTTTAACCTCGATGTCAAGTGTCTGTGCCTCTTCACCCTCCGAAGATGCAGGTATTTCGATAGAGAGCTGCAACGGTTTTGGGTCAAGCGCAAGCATTACGCTGTCCTTAGCCTCGTTGACGGTGGGAGTATAACCAATCTTGTAGCTCACGTTGCCTACTGCTTCCACGATTTGGTCGGCTGTAGTCTCGTCGCCGACTACAGACATTACGATGTCCTTGATGGGGAAGTTGTCGAAGTAGATGGTGTCGCCCTCAACCTTGGCCGATACGGCAGTGCCCGTCTGTTCGCCCTCTTCCGTGCCGTTATAGTCGGTGGGTGAAACGGTGGCTGTGGTCATCGTTCCGGTATAGTCACCATAAACTGATGCCGCGGTCACTTCCGTCGGAGGAGTGTTATTGTCATCATCGTCGCTACATGAAACGAAGGTCATCGTGCATCCGAGCATGAACAGGGACGCGAACAACATTTTTGCCTTAAATTGCTTTTCCATTTTTATTAGTCGTTTTATTGTTGATACTTTTGTTCTTTTCCTTCATCAGCTGATTCATTGACAAAAACACGGTCATTGGCGGAACGTTGCATGTCATGATGTTAACAAATGTTACAATCACGTTCGTGCGGAAAGTCCTCCCAAAGGGAGGAAATTTTTTCGCGGAGCGCATGTTTTTTTTCTGTTGCCGGTTGCGTCGGACAGCAGTTTAAGTAGTGTTAAATAGCAAGCAACGTGATACGTTTTGTCTGTAAAATCTGTATATTTGCACGTTATAATGGACTAATCTTCAAAACATATATTATCATGAAAACCATATCTTTCCGTCTCGGGGTATTTGCCTCGAAAATCGTTTTAGTTGCGCTTGTTTTGTGTTCTGGAGCGATTGCCACGTGCAATGCGTCTTCATCCGGAACGTGCCGTGCCGCGCAGCCGGCTGCCAATGGCATTGCCTACGGCGACGATAGCAGTGAACGTATAGTGCCGCTGAAAGAGGTGGACGTAAAGCCCGAGTTTCCCGGAGGGCGCAAGGCTATGTCTGAATACGCCAAAAAACATTTCGCCGGCGACAACATAAAGGATAAGGCGAAGTGCCCGTTTTATGTGCATGTAAGGTTTGTCGTCGAGAAAGACGGTAGCGTGACGGGCGCCAGGTTGGTGGAAAACTACTCCGAAAAGATAGAGAACGCCGTACTCGGAATGCTGATGTCCATGCCGCGGTGGACGCCCGGACAGAAGGACGGCGAGGTAGTGCGCACGGGGTACGGTACATGGGTGGGTGTTCCGGAATACATTGCCGACTCGTACACCAAACCCGAATTTGTTGGCGGAGTGGAGCTGCTCCTTAAATACCTGGCGGTTGAGCTGAAGAAATATGACATCTCTCAGTACAGAGGCAAGCCTGTGCGCGTGCTGGCGCGTTTCGTCGTAGACACCGACGGCAGCATTGACGACGTGGAGATAGTGAAGCCCGGGCGTAAGCTGATGAACGATGCCGTGGTGGCAGTATTGAAGGGAATGCCGAAGTGGAAGCCCGGAACCATTGACGGAAAGCCCGTCCGCGTAAGGTACACTCTGCCCGTAAGGTTCGGTAAGGATTAGTGATTTTAGGCAATAGGGCAAATGTTTTTACGTTTTCTTTGTGCTTGTATGAAAAATAATTAGTAACTTTGCAGCCCAAAGAACTGTGCCGCCCATGCGGGTGCTTGCGGTCTCCGCGACGGGCAAGGGCACTCTTTGCTGTTTCACATAATCACGGATGATGTACAGTTTAGAGCCCTTGAAAATTGATTTGGAAGGCTTGAAGGAGGGAGTGACCTCCTTCGCGTATGACCTTGACGACGCTTACTTCGAGGCTGTTGACGCTCCCGAAGTGAGGCGTGGCAACGTACACGTGGACGTAAGTGTAAGCCGTTCGGGTGGAATATACCGTATAGACATTCACACCGAAGGGACAGTACACGTACCTTGTGACCGTTGTCTCGACGACATGGAGCAGGCCGTATGTGCCGACAACAGCCTTACGGCACGGTTGGGAGAGGAATATTCGGAAGAAGATGACCTGATAACGGTCGGGAGGGACGATAGCCAGCTCGACCTGTCATGGTTTATATATGAGTTCATAGCCCTTGACATCCCCATTAAGCATGTGCATGCACCTGGAAAATGCAATCCTGCTATGATAAAGGCTCTTGAAGAGCACTCGGCAGCCCGAAGCACCGAGGGGGACGGAGAGACGCCGGTGGACTCGCGTTGGAGTGAATTGGAAAAATTAAAGAACAAAATTAAAGATTAAAGAAAATGGCACATCCTAAAAGAAGACAGTCAAAGACTCGTACCCGTAAAAGAAGAACCCATGATAAGGCAGTAGCTCCCACACTGGCAATATGCCCCAACTGTGGCGCTTATCACGTTTACCACACTGTATGCCCGACATGCGGCTACTATCGTGGAAAAATCGCGATTGTTAAGGAAACGGCTGAATAATGGAGAAGATTAACGCAATAATAACCGGCATCGGCGGATACGTACCTGACTACGTGCTCAACAACGATGAGCTGTCGAGGATGGTAGATACCAACGATGAATGGATTATGACGCGTGTCGGCATAAGGGAACGCCGTATTCTCACTGAGGAAGGTCTGGGCACTTCATACATGGCGCGCAAGGCTGCCAAGCAACTGATGAAGAAGACTGGGGCCGACCCCGACTCAATCGACGCCGTAATCGTATCAACGTCGACGGCTGACTATCCTTTCCCGTCAACAGCTTCAATTGTGATAGGCAAGCTTGGACTTAAGAACGCGTTTGCCTTTGACTTTTGGGCCGCTTGTTGCGGTTTCCTTTATTCTCTTGACGTGGCCGCGTCAATGATTCAGTGCGGACGCTACAAGAAAATCATCGTAATCGGCGCTGACAAGATGTCGTCGGTTGTCGATTATAAGGACCGCAGTACATGTGCCCTCTTCGGTGACGGAGCCGCTGCCGTATTGGTGGAGGCTACGACAGAGGAAGGTATCGGAGTGAAAGACTCCTACTTCCGTGCCGACGGCAAGGGCTTGCCCTTCCTGCACACCAAGGCGGGCGGCTCGGTATGTCCGCCGTCACACTTCACGGTTGACCACCGTCTGCACTACCTCTACCAGGAGGGTCGCACGGTGTTCCGCTACGCCGTTACGAGCATGAGTGACGACTGTGCCCTCATAGCCGAGCGCAACGGACTGAACAAGGACAACATCCGCTTTGTTGTTCCCCACCAGGCCAATATCAGGATAATCGAGGCCGTGGCAAAGCGCCTCGACCTGCCTATGGACAAGGTGATGGTCAACATCGAGCATTTCGGCAACACCAGCGCGGCCACCATTCCGCTGGCTCTCTGGGAGTACGAACATCTGCTCAAGAAGGGTGACAACCTCATAATGACGGCTTTCGGAGCCGGCTTTGTTCACGGAGCGTCATATTACACGTGGGCTTACGATGGGGCAGAGGCTGCCGTCGTAAAATAAAGAATCATTAGATTTTTATCATAAAAAAGAGAGCCTGCCGGCTTTGAGTTGAAGTGGCGGCTCTCTTTTTTTTGTATGTTAACCGGATATGCGGCGGTGTGCCGTCGGAATGTTAACAAGTGGTGTTTAAGTGATTTTTTTGTTCAAAACTGTTGAATGTTGACTATTTTTCGTATCTTTGGCTCTGTGAAATCAAAACAATAATACTATGGAAAAAGGCAGAGGAGCTGCCCTCATCATGATAGGGCTTATCGTTTTGGGGCTGTTTATTAAGTTGGGACTTGAAAGTTTCTCGGATAAAGACCGAAAGGTAACGGTAAAGGGACTGTCCGAACGTGAGGTACAGGCGGACAAGGTGACGTGGCCCATAATGACGAAAGAGCTGGGCGACGACCTGCCTTCGCTTTACACGCGTATAAATGCCACTACGGCAAAAGTAAAGTCTTTTTTGAAACAGAATGGAATAAAGGATTCGGAGATAAGCATCAACGCTCCGGTGGTGGTGGACATGAACGCCGAGCGCTACGGCGTGCAGAACCATGATTACCGTTACAACATAACGTCGACGATAACCGTGACGTCGCATAACGTGAAACTTGTGCGCTCGATAATAGCCCGTCAGGGCGAACTGCTGAAACAAGGCGTGGCTGTTGTCGACGGCGGTTACGGTAACGGCGTGGTGTATGAGTACGTTTCGTTCCAGCAGATGAAGCCGAAGATGATGCAGGAGGCAATCAAGAATGCCGAACAGACCGCCAAGCAGTTTGCCGAGAACAGCGACAGCAAGATAGACAAGATTTTGACGGCAGGGCAGGGACAGTTCTCAATAGAGAACCGTGACAATAATACGCCTTACATCAAGAAACTGCGGGTGGTTACGACAGTGACTTATTCGCTGAAGGATTAGTGTCTGTTGGCTTGGTCGTAAGGCTGTAATGTCTTGCGGTTATGTGGTTATACGGGTCATGAGGCCGTTTTGTTTACGGCTTTGTGGCCTTTCTCAGTTTTGTGTTATATCCGGTGTTGATAATCATCACAGAGTCATTAACCTCGGTGAAGATGAAGAGGCGTGATGTGTTGCTTATCGTATCATTGATTGTAAGGTGCGGTTCAAGTAGTGCGTTAACGCCCAGGCTCCATGTACCTGTCATTGTGTTTTCGTAAACAGTCAACCATTCGCCGTCCTTTTGTATGGCGTTATCACCATTGTCTGTGCGTGATTTTATCTGAAAAACATATTTAGCCTGTTTGTCGGCGTCGAGCTGCATGTATTCGGATATCATGTTCCCGTCGGGATAAACAGAGTCGTTCTGCCATTCGCCGATTGATTTTTCGCCGTACAACTCGTTCAGACGTATTGTTGCGAGATACTGTCCGGTCGGTTCGGGGTCGTCGCTACATGCGCAGAAGGTAAGCAATGCGGCAAGAAACAATAGTACGGTTCTCATGGTTAAATGTTTTTCTCAGTATAACGCCGGTGCGGTTGTTTTTATTGTGTATGTGTAATGCTTTTCGTACTTGTGCCGTGGCAAGGGCATAAAGGCGCTCAGTTACATTTTAACATCTTTTTGTCGGGTTTTCGACTCCGCAGTGTTTTCAAATGCTTGTCGTGTCGAAAAAAATCAGTATATTTGCAAACTTGATTGATTCTAATGCCGTTATCGCCAGTGGCATACGGCAAAAACGTAAAGATACAGATGCATAAGGCAGGATTCGTAAACATTGTGGGTAACCCGAACGTGGGCAAGTCGACGCTGATGAACCAGCTTGTCGGCGAACGTATAAGCATTGCCACGTTCAAGGCGCAGACCACGCGCCACAGGATAATGGGTATAGTGAACACCGACGGCATGCAGATAGTGTTTTCGGACACGCCGGGCGTGCTCAAGCCAAACTATAAACTGCAAGAGTCGATGCTGGCTTTCTCGGAATCGGCGTTGAAAGATGCCGACGTACTTCTTTACGTTACGGACGTGGTTGAGAATCCGGAGAAGAACATGGACTTCCTGGAGAAAGTAAGGAAGATGACCATCCCCGTGCTGTTGCTTATCAACAAGATTGACGAGAGCGACCAAAAGACCCTTGGCGACCTTGTGGAGAAGTGGCACTCGCTGTTGCCTGACGCCGAAATTCTGCCTATATCGGCCAAGAACAAGTTTGGAGTTGACATGCTTCTCAGGCGTATAAAGGAGCTGTTGCCTGACTCGCCGCCTTATTTCGACAAAGACCAGCTGACAGACAAGCCGGCGCGCTTCTTCGTAAGTGAAATCATAAGGGAGAAAATACTCCTCTATTATGACAAGGAAATACCGTATTCTGTGGAGGTAAAGGTTGAGTCGTTCAAGGAGGATGAACGCCACATACATATCCGCGCGATAATTTACGTGGAGCGTGACTCGCAGAAGGGTATAATCATTGGCCATCAGGGTATAGCCCTGAAGAAGATGAGCACGGAGGCGCGCAAGTCGCTCGAAAGGTTCTTCGGTAAACCAATCTACCTCGAAACGTATGTAAAGGTAGATAAAGACTGGCGCAGCTCGAAGCGTGAACTTGACAATTTCGGGTATAACCCTGAATGAATTGATAATTAAGAGTTAAGAATTAAGAGTTAAGAAAATATGCCTTGCCGGGCGTTTTTACTTCGTTCTTTTTCTTGCTCAGTGTAACATAAGTTTAATCATGGAGTTAATGAGCCTGGAATGAGGAAAAGCATATTTTCTTAATTTTTAACTCTTAACTCTTAATTCAATACGTTATGGCAAATTTAGTAGCGATAGTAGGCCGCCCCAACGTGGGCAAGTCTACGCTTTTCAACCGCCTTACCAAGTCGCGCCAGGCCATCGTCAGCGATATCGCCGGCACAACGCGTGACCGTCAATACGGCAAGTGCGACTGGAACGGGCGCGAGTTTTCCGTTGTTGACACCGGTGGATGGGTGGTGAAGTCTGATGATATATTCGAGGAGGAAATACGTAAGCAGGTTATCGTCGCGACAGAAGAGGCCGACATGGTGCTCTTCGTGGTAGACGTTACGACCGGCGTCACCGACTGGGACGAAGACGTTGCGGCAATCCTTCGCCGTACAAAACTGCCCGTTGTGCTCGTTGTAAATAAAGTTGACAACAACGACCAGCAGTATGCTGCTGCCGAGTTTTACAAGCTCGGACTGGGCGACCCCATGTGCATAAGCAGCATGAGCGGTAGCGGAACGGGTGATCTGCTCGACCTGGTGTTGTCTAAATTGAAGGGCGATAGCGGCGAACTGCTTGAAGACGGCATTCCCCGCTTTGCTGTAGTGGGCCGTCCTAACGTGGGAAAAAGCAGTATCATCAACGCCTTTATCGGTGAAGACCGCAACATCGTGACCGAGATAGCAGGCACAACGCGCGACAGTATCTATACACGTTACGACAAGTTTGGTTTTGACTTCTACCTTGTCGACACCGCCGGTATACGCCGTAAGAACAAGGTCTCTGAGGACTTGGAGTTCTACAGCGTAATGCGCTCAATCCGCGCAATCGAAAACTCCGACGTATGTATCCTCATGCTCGACGCCACCCGCGGCATAGAAGGGCAGGACATGAACATCTTTCAGATTATCCAGAAGAACAACAAGTCGCTCGTTGTGGTTGTGAACAAGTGGGATTTGGTGGAAAACAAGGACCAGAAGGTTATCGACACGTTCGTTACGGCGATACATAACCGCATGGCTCCGTTTACCGATTTCCCCATAATCTTCGCCTCGGCGCTTACCAAGCAGCGTATATTCAAGGTGCTCGAGATGGCAAAGGAGGTTTACCAAAGCCGCAAGATAAAGATCGGAACTACCAGGCTCAACGAGGTTATGCTGCCGCTTATCGAGGCATATCCGCCACCATCGATAAAGGGTAAGTACATCAAGATAAAGTATTGCTCGCAGCTGCCGAACACGCAGATACCCTCGTTCGTGTTCTACGCTAACCTGCCGCAGTACGTCAAAGAGCCTTACAAGCGTTTTCTTGAGAATAAAATCCGTGAGAACTGGAAGCTGACAGGCTCGCCGATAAACATATTCATAAGGCAGAAATAGTTGTTAGGAGGGAAGGAACTGTGTAGTTAGAGGAGTTAAAGTCAAATGCCTTTGCCAAGTGAAGTGTGAATAATGATGAATTAATAATCCTGACTTATGGGTATAATAACATAAGCATGGGTTATTTACTCTTCATTTGGCAAGGCATTTGACTTTAACTCCTATAATTGACTTTAACTACTTTGACTACTTATAAAAAACAAGATGCGCAGACTTTTTATCATAATCCTTTCGCTTTTTGCTCTCTCGTTCTTCTCGTGTTCGGACGAGAAGACGGTAGACAATGCTGCCGCCATCGCCGCCAAAGAGTATTACGACTCGCTTTTGGCTGGAAATCATGCCTACTTCGTGCGTGGCATGTACCTGCCGGACACTATTCCCGACAATTATCGTGAGCAGCTTGAGGCCAACGCCTCTATGTTCGTTGAGCGTATGGGCAAGGAACATCACGGAATAAACGAGATACGGGTGATGCGTTGCGTCAACGACACTATCCCCTCAGCCGACGGCCGTTCGCATGTCCGTACGGCGGAAGCATTCCTTGTGTTCAGCCTTGGCGACAGCCTTAACGAGGAAGTGGTCGTGCCGATGATACAGCACGGCGGGCGCTGGCTGATGAGGTAGTCAGTAATATTTTTTTGGAAATTCTCTGTCATCCGTCAGCCTGCATCGTAACGCTTTGATTATCAGATGTATGCATTCTGACGGTTTTTTGCGCTACATGTCAGTTATATGTGTAAGTCCTTTGTCTGCTCATTCATAACGATGACGAAGCCTGACGGTAGCTGACAGATACTTATGTCTTCTGTCAGCCATATAACCTGTTGATACTTAATGCTTTATATCCTGTGGCTGACAGATGTGAACAAATCTCGTTTAATTCTTTTTATAGTTTATGATTTACGGTCTTTCGTCTTTTGAAAGGCCGTAAATCGTAATGCGAAATGCCGTCTTTTGAATTGTGATTTGCCGTCTTTTGCAATGCAGTAAATGGCAATATAGCAGCCTTTTTCTGGTTAAATATATTTCTGAAACATTATCAGAACAGAATGTCTTTCAGTAATCCTCCGAGCCAGTCGAGTAATTCTACGGGCCTGTCGTCTTGTTTTATCTTATAGCTAAAGGCGTTGTGGTTCGGCATTGTTACGGCATGGCTGTCGATATAGTAGTTCTTTGGCTTATATTGCGCCGAGTCCGATGTTGCCGGTCGGTAATGGCTCATGTACACATTGCCCTTTTCCACGCTTGTCGAGGTCAGCGTGTCGCATTTTTCTACTGTGTTATGATTGTCTTTATCGTCTTGCGCAAATGCAGTAAGGGCGCCTGCCAAAACAACAGTTATCGTCAAAAATATCTTCCGCATGATTAATTCCTCCTTTTGCAAAGATAGTGAAAGACGAGCGCACTGGCAAGGAATAAACGAAGTTTTTTGACATGTCATTGCCGAACCGCATCCTATATTGGTGAAACAAGGATAGAGAGAATCGTCGAAAGGAATTTTGTTTTAATCTTATTTTTATTTTGTGCAAAATATTATATGAGGCATTTCCATTCCACGATAATGTTTTATAACCCTATCAATAGGTTGCATACCGATACGTGTTGCTACTTTCTGCGATGCGATGTTTGTATCTCTGATTATGGAATATAATTTATTAAAATACAGCGTATTAAGTCCGTATTCCCTACAGGCTGTTGCAGCTTCTGTTGCATATCCTTTGTGCCAGTGTCTGTGTGCAAAGAGGTATCCTATTTCTGGTATCTGAGTCGTTTTGTATTCTTGCATGGTAATGCCGCATTGACCGATCATTTCATTTGTGTCTTTAAGGAACACACCCTATAATCCGAATCCAAATTCCTTATAACGTTGAAGCTGCTTTCTCATCCATGCCACCGTTTCTTTTTCTGTGAAAGCCCCGTTGTAAGCATACATTACCTTTTCGTCTTGCAATATCGAGGACAGTGGCGCCATATCCGTAAGCTCCATTTCATACAACTGCAGTCTTGGTGTTTCTACAATTAAGCGTTTCATAAGACGGGATGATTGGTGGTTAGAGTTGATTCCATTTTACTTGAATATTCTATTCAGTCTGCCTGATTGCTTTTGCCAGCAGTTCCGGCAACTGGTATGTTGTATTCTTAATCCGCGTGATTAGTTCACGACCTGCGGCAGTTAATATAAAATTCATCTGCCGTTTGTCTTCCTTGCCCACTTGTCTTGTAATCAGGTCTTTTTCTTCTACTGAGCGGATTACTTTCGATGCGTTAGAGTGCGACAGGCCGAGTGCATCGGCAATCTCGCTTGAGGTCTGTTGTCCCTTGTCAAGTAAGGTACAAAGCAACATCCCTTCGTTCAGCGAGATTCCGTATGTTTTTGAAAACGAGCTTTCAAACTCGGCTATGGCACGGTACAGGTCACGAATCCTGCATAGCGTATTGTCCATTTTATCTTGTTTCTTTGTTTTTATGAAAGGAAAATATCCGCACATTAAATGAACAGGTTAACGTTTGCCTGGTCGGCACGTTCCATATAGGTTGCCACACCTCCTATCGTTACGCCGTCAAGCAGTTCCTCGCGGCTTATGCCCATCACGTCCATCGACATCTGACAGGCGATGAACTCCACGCCCTGCTGCTGTGCCTGGTCGCGCAATGTTTCCAGCGAGTCTACTCCTTTGCGCTTCATCAGGTAACGCATCATGCGGCTGCCCATGCCAAGCATGTTCATTTTCGACAGTTTCAGTTTTAATGAACTTGAAGGAAGCATCCATCCGAACATCTTTCCGAAAATGTCTTTTTGTACTTGCGGCTTTTGCACTTTCTTAAGTACGTTTAACCCCCAGAACGTAAAGAATATGGACACTTTCTGTCCCGTTGCCGCCGCTCCGTTGGCGAGGACGAATGTTGCCAAGGCTTTGTCGAGGTCGTCACTGAACAGGATGAGAGTCTTGCCGCGTCCGCCGGTTGAGGCTGTAGTCGGGGTGGGACAGGCGTTACCTTTCTCAATAACTACTGTGTAGCGGCCGTTGCTTTCGGTCTTTTCTATCAGTTTGTTTCCTGTAGTGTTACACCATGCTGAGGCATCGCGGGCGAAACCTGCGTCGGTTGCGGTGACTTCAACACGTTGTCCTGGCTCTGCGTTATCTATGGCTTGCTTCACCTTCATTATCGGACCGGGGCATTGCAGACCGCAAGCGTTGATTTTCAATATGTTCCCGTCATGGTTGTTGTCTGTAACCGGTGCCGTTTTAGGGCTTTGCGGCGTTGGTGGCGGAACAGGCGCCACTGCCGCGGAGTATGTCTTGTAACCACCTGTCAGGTTGCGTACATTATTATATCCGTGTCCGACGAGAATGCGTGTTGCTAAATAACCACGCAGACCTACGGCGCAGAACAGTACCACGGGCTTGTCTTTAGGAATATCGTTCAGGCGGTTACGCATTTCGTCCACCGGAATGTTGACGGCGTCGGGTATAGTGCCGAACGAGAACTCTTCATGGGTGCGGACGTCAATCAGTAATACATGCTCTTTTTCAGCCTGCAACTCACGCCACGTAATGACGGGCATTGCGCCGCTGATAATGTTCGACGCAACGTAGCCGGCGATTGCTATCGGGTCTTTGGCGGAAGAGAAGGGAGGGGCGTAGGTATGTTCTGTCTCTGTCAGGTCATACACCGTTCCGCCGTGTTTGATGAGTTGGGCAATCTGGTCTATGCGCTTGTCCACGCCTTCATTGCCTACGCATTGTGCACCGTAAAGCTTTCCTGTTGTAGGATGGAAAGTCAGCTTCAGCGTCAGAGGCAATGCGCCTGGGTAGTATCCGGCGTGTGAGGACGAATGGGTTATCGAGCTGCGGTATTCCATGCCCATCTGTTTCAGACGCTTTGCGGCCAGTCCTGTTGAAGCTACTGTCAGGTCAAAGACTTTTGCGATTGAAGTGCCGATGGCGCCTTCGTAAGTCACGGAGTTGCCCAACGCCATGTTGTCTGCCACGATACGCCCTTGTCGGTTGGCAGGATTGGCAAGATAGTTAAGCCACGGTTTACCCGTAAGCGGGTGGGGAAACTCAATAGCATCGCCAACGGCATAAATGTCTTTTTCGGATGTTTGCAGGTAAGAGTCCACCCAGATTCCGCCTGTTTCGCCCAACTTGATTCCAGCATCCTTTGCCAATGCCGTGGCGGGCCGCACTCCGATGGATAGCAGCACCATGTCGGTGGTGATAGACTTTCCGCTTTTAAGATGGACAAGCAGTCCGTCTTTTTCATGGCTGAATCCCGTTACACCTTCTTCCAAGTAAAGCGCGACGCCTTTATCCGCCAGGTGCTGATGAATGGGAGCTGCCATTGAATAGTCGATAGGCGCCATTACCTGATTTCCCATTTCTACGATGGATACAGACACTCCGGCATGATGCAGGTTTTCGGCCATTTCCAGTCCGATAAAGCCTGCTCCTACAACAACGGCACGCCTTACTTGTTTTTCCGTAAGGTAATGCTTTATCCGGTCGGTGTCTTCAACATTGCGCAATGTGAAGATACCGTCCAGGTCAATGCCTTCCAACGGCGGACGTACTGGCGTTGACCCGGGCGACAGCAATAGTTTGTCGTATGTTTCTTCGTACTCAGAGCCGTCAGCCCTTCGCACAGTGATTGTTTTCTTGTCTGGATGTAATGCCGTCACTTCGTTTTCAACGCGCACGTCAATGCGGAATCTCTTTCCGAAAGATTCTGGAGTCTGCAACAGCAGTTTGCCGCGTTCTTCAATCACGCCTCCTATATAATAAGGAAGTCCGCAATTAGCGTACGAAATGTATTTGCCTTTCTCCAGCAAGATTATTTCCGAAGTCTCGTCAACTCTCCTCAATCGTGCGGCTGCGGTTGCTCCACCTGCCACGCCGCCAATAATCACGTGCTTCATAGTCTTTTTCCGTATTAGTTTCACATTCATGCCGCAAAGAAAGTAATAATTTTTCAAATTACATAATTTCCATTGGAAAATATTGTTAAGAGGCTAATTTTATGACGAATAAGCTGTTATGAAGCATAGGAATATCATTGTTATGCAGCCTTACGCTATTATGTAAGCGACAAAAAAACAAGGGCGCACCTCACGGAGAGGCACGCCCATACAGTTATGAAAAGAGTGTAATTACAGGTTCGGGTTGATTTCGTTCCACTTAGAGATTTCGGGAACGATGTTCAGAGTTACCAGCTCGTCGCGCATCTTGCAAAGGTGCTCGTAGCTTGCGTCAAGCTTAGCGTTCTCCTCAGCTGTGCCCTCGGGTACTGTGTAGTGAGCGCCGGTGGTGTCGAGTGTGGTGTTCATAGCCATCATGATGTGGTTGTATTTGTCTGTTGAAACATAAGTTCCTACAGGATACTTGAACGCCTCACCGCCCATAACCGAACGGATCATTTCAACTGACAGGTAAGCGGGGCTTTGGAATGAAGAACGTCCGCGCAGCTCGATAATCTTTGCTCCGCCCTGGGTTACGTCTTTCTTCATCTGCTCCCATTCAGCCTCGGGGAACTCGTCTGTGCCGATGATGTCGGTCAGTTTGCGTCCGTCGATGGTTACGTGTGAGCCGAATACAGCCATCTGCTCGCCGTGTCCGCCGTATGTAGCGCAGCCCTTAACCTCGCTCTGCATTACGTTGAACTTCTTTGCCAGCGCGCTCTGCAGACGTGTAGAGTCGAGAGCGGCGAGGGTTGTAACCTGTGAAGGTTTCAATCCTGAGTAAAGCAGGGTTACGAGACCGGTCAGGTCAGCAGGGTTGAAGATAATTACAACGTGCTTTACGTCGGGGCAATATTCCTTGATGTTCTTGCCAAGGCCTTCAGCGATCTCGCAGTTGCCCTTGAGCAGGTCTTCACGGGTCATGCCTGCCTTACGGGGAGCACCACCTGAAGAGATGATGTATTTAGCGTTTGTGAAAGCCTCTTTGGCGTCTGTTGTCGCGGTAATCTTCACATCGCCGAAGCCGCTCTGGCGCATTTCCTCTGCTACGCCTTCGGGTGAGAACACGTCATAGAGACAAATGTCGTTGGTGAGGCGCATTGTGAGCGCTGTCTGAACCATGTTTGAACCAATCATTCCGGCTGCGCCGACGATTGTAAGTTTTTCGTTAGTCAAAAATTCCATAATAAACCTATGTTTTATTTGTTAAGACATTCATTTGCATCAAATAACGGCAAGTGGCAATGTGGCTGCCATTGTCCCGTTTTCCCGTGGTGCAAAGTTAATAAAAAAAGCCGGACATTCGGCATTTATTATCCTTTTAGTTTGTTATTAAATATAAAAAGTTATACCTTTGTAATGTCTGTTTTGCAATAATAAAGTTGTTATTGTAGTTTGCGGGCGGTGGTCTGCTTTGTAGGCGATGGCTAAATCCCGGCAGACTCTTTATACCTTAAAAAACGATTTGTATGAGCACAATGATTTCTTCCCGATTATCAGCCTTGCGCGACGTAATGCGCCGCGAGAGTATCGACGCGTTCATTTTCCCCAGTACCGACCCGCATAACGGCGAGTACGTGCCGGCAAGATGGGAGGGGCGCAAGTGGATCAGCGGCTTCAACGGCTCTGCCGGTACGGCCGTGGTGACGATGAACGACGCTGCCCTTTGGACCGACTCGCGCTATTTTCTTGCCGCCGAGGAGCAGCTGCGTGGCACCGGATTCAAACTTATGAAGGAGCGTATCGAGGGTACGCCGTCAATCACCAAGTGGCTCGGCATGAAGCTGTCGACCGTTGAAAGTCCTACGGTGGGCGTTGACGGGACGGTTAATTCGGCAGCGTCAGTTAACCGCCTGATTGCCGAACTGCGTGCCGAGGGCGGCATAACCGTGCGCACCAATTACGACCCTCTTGACCTGATATGGACCGACAGACCGTCTGTGCCGCAAGACAAGGTGTCAATTCATCCTCTTGAATACGCCGGCGAGCGGTGTCGCGACAAGATAACGCGCATACGGGCGGCGCTTAAGGAGCGGCACACGTGCGGCATGCTGGTGGCTGCTCTCGACGACATTGCGTGGACACTGAACCTTCGTGGCGCTGACGTTCACTGCAATCCCGTGTTCGTGGCCTATCTGCTGATTGACTCAAAGAGCGTTACTCTGTTCGTTGACCGTGACAAGCTGACGCCCGAGGTTGAGGCTTACCTTGCCGCCGAGGGTGTAGGCACGGCCGGATACGGCGACGTGGGCAAGGCTCTTGAGCGTTACGGTGAGTACAATATATTGATGGACGAGGACGAAATCAACTATACCTTATATAATATACCCGCGTGCGTGAAGGTTGCGGGGCCGTCGCCCATTTCGGCGTTGAAAGCCGTGAAGAATGCCACGGAGATAGAATGCTTCCGCCGTGCAATGCTGCGCGACGGTGTGGCTATGGTCAAGTTCTTGCGCTGGTTGCGCCCCGCAGTTGAGGCCGGAGGGCAGACGGAGATGAGCATAGACGCCAAACTGACGTCGCTCAGGGCCGAGCAGCCTTTGTACAAGGGACTGTCGTTCGACACGATAGCGGCTTATCAGGAGCATGGGGCCATCGTGCATTACGAGGCTACGCCCGAAACTGACGTAGAGTTGCGCCCCGAAGGCCTGCTGCTGATAGACTCCGGCGCGCAGTATCTTGACGGAACGACCGACATTACACGCACCGTTGCCCTCGGTCCAGTTTCCGAAGAGCAGCGGCGGATATACACTCTCGTGCTCAAGGCGCACATACGGCTGGAGATGTGCAAGTTTCCGCGCGGAGCTTCGGGCACCCAGCTCGACGCCGTAGCCCGCGAACCGCTGTGGCGCGAGGGGCTTAACTACCTGCACGGCACGGGCCACGGCGTGGGCTCTTATCTCAACGTGCACGAAGGACCGCACCAGATTCGCATGGAGCATGTGCCCGCTCCGCTCGTCGAAGGCATGACCGTGACCGACGAACCGGGGCTTTATCTGGCCTCACGGTTCGGCGTACGCACGGAGAACACGTTGCTAACGGTGCCTTATATGGAGACTGAGTTCGGCCGTTTCCTCGGCTTCGAGCCTTTGACGCTGTGCCCGATAGATACCGAACCGGTAATAACCGACATGCTTACGTCCGAGGAACGCAGCTGGCTTAACGGTTATCACCGCATGGTGTACGACCGTTTGGCACCCCATCTTGACGCCGGCGAGCGTGAATGGCTTGCCCGGGCGTGCGCTGAGGTGTGACGTAATGGTGTTTATTGATTAATCAATGGCAATACAAAAGGCGGTCTTCGAGGTTATGAAAGGCCGCCTTTAGCATTGCAAAAGGCCGTCTTTTACAAGCTAAAAGACGACCTTTTAGTTTGTAAGTAAACACCGTCTTGATAGTGATGAAAGGGTTGTTTTATAAACGTTTATCTTGTTATGTGTAGTCAACTGGAGGTGTTTTGCTTACGGTTTTTCTGGACTTTACTTTTTGCTTGTGGCGGACAAGGTGAATATCCATTATTTTTTATTGATTGGATTAAATGGCGTTATTGGGCTTGCCAAGCAGAATAAACAGGCTGCTTATTGAATTATTGTAGGCTGTGGAGGCGGGGTTGCTTGGTTTTACAGGCCAATCAGGGTGATATTTTCTTGTTTTTCATCGACTAAATCGGGTTATTTAGTAAATATTATGATTGTCGTTCCGGCGTTAGGTTTATAATCATTACCTTTGCAAAAATTATGGAAAAGCCGATGAATGACATGTGCAGTGCCCGTTCCGGAAGGCTTGGCATGGTCTTGACCGACATTATCAAAAGTTATTGGAGCTTTGCGCTCTTCCTTGTGTGGATGGCCGTGGGCGTGTTTCCGCTCTCGTGTTACGAGAACGACAGCATGCACCTGCTGGCGGGATGCTCCGTCATGGCCAACCAAGGCGTGACCGTACCTCCGCCGTATTCTTATTTTTATGACATGCAACCGCTGGTGAGCTATGTCGTTGTGGGGCTAAATGCCGTTTTTGCGGGGCTTACCTGCGAACAGCTGTACTGCCTGGTTACGTGGTTTGCGGCGTGCTTTGCCGTAGTGGGTACGGTTAGGTTTTGCCGCCGTCTCACTTTGCTGCCGGTTCATGTGTTGGTATTTGCCCTGCTGTTCCTGCCCGAGTCGTACGCCTGCGCGATGTATCCCAACTCGGCGGTGCCCGCCTATGCCTGTTTCGTATGGGCCATGTGCATGGTGTTGGATGGGCGTTTCGTCTTGGCTGTGGCGCTTATGGGGCTTGCGCCTCTGTTCAGGATTGACGTCGTGATAGTGTATCCCGTGCTCCTGCCGTTGCTCCTGTTCGTCTACGGCAGGAAGAAGGTATGGCGTTGCGTGGCGCTGTCGGCCGTTGCGGCGGTGGCCGTCGTGGCTATAGTGACGGTGGGGTGTGCCGCGATGGGAGCCGACCCTGTGCGCCATACGCTCGGCATGTACTCGTCGTTCGACGCCGGCGGGCAGTATTCAGGTCAGGTAAAGTACGCCCTGTTCACGTTCTACACGATTGTCAGCGTCGTCGTTCTGCCGCTTGGCGTTGTC
>VOFD01001735.1_pt1 | contig 41915 bp, 76 predicted proteins | sample 5384101 | NCBI WGS metagenome assembly VOFD01 (sample SAMN12384723, study PRJNA508395) | human gut metagenome | isolation source: healthy gut C | host: Homo sapiens
TATCGGAATCGGCTTTTTAACACAGTTATTTGGGCAATGATAACAGATGTGATTGATGACGCCGAGGTGAAAAACAAGGTGCGCGAGGATGGAACCGTGTATTCCTTATATTCGTTTGCGAGAAAGTTAGGGCAGGCTTTATCGTCGGGGCTAGTGGGGACGATTTTAGCGGCGATTGGATATCAGGCACAGCTTATGCATAATCCGCGAGGGGAGCAGAGCAGATAGCAAGGCGAGCGGTGATTCTTGACAGGATTTTTCAGATGTCATGTCTGATACCCGCAATCGGACTTTTTATTGTGGCGATGATTTTGCTTTTTGTCTATCCGCTTTCGAAGAAAAGGGTAAACGAAAATATTGCTGATTTGGAAAAAAGAAGAAATTCTTGACAAGAAGGATATCCGTTGTATAATAGTTGGTGGTGCCAAATTGGTACTACCAATTTATTATGTTACGTTAAGGAAGAGGATTATGAAATATTTAAAGCAGTTTTTACTTATTCTATGTATCACATTTGTTGGCGAACTTGTCAAATATGTTCTGCCACTGCCAATTCCGGCAAGTATTTACGGTATGGTGATTTTATTTGTGGGTTTGATGACGGGACATATTAAACTGTCTTCAGTGAAGGAGGCGAGGGAAGTTTTTGATTGAAATTATGCCGGTGATGTTTATTCCGGCGGGCGTTGGTCTGGTGGTATCGTGGAATGTGTTAAAGCCTCTTTTTAATTCCCGTGGCGATTATTACGTTTGTTAGTTTTATTGCGGTAGCTGTGGCAACGGGAAGAACGGCCCAGTGGATGATTCAGAAAGATGAGGGGAAAGGCCATGAATGAATTTTTAGAAAACTCCCTTTTGCAGGAGTTACCATTAGTCTGCTTGCGTATATGGCGGGGGCATTTCTGAAAAAGAAATTCAAAACCGCACTATTAAATCCACTTTTAATATCAATAATTTTATCGATTGTTGTATTAGTGACCGCAGATATTGATTATGATGTGTACAATGCAGGGGCTTCTTATTTGAGCTGGTTTCTGACTCCGGCTACGGTATGTCTTGCGATTCCTTTGTATGAGCAGTGGCGCTTCTTAAAAAGAATTGGAAAGCAGTTATGTTTGGAATTTTAGCGGGTACACTTACAAGCGGTGTGACAGTTTTTATGTTAGCAAAACTTATGAGTCTGTCACACACGGAATATGTGACGCTTTTGCCAAAGTCGATTACGACGGCAATTGGCATGGGGCTTTCTGAAGAGTTAGGCGGTTATGTTACCATTACGGTAGCTGTGATTGTTGTTACCGGCGTGGTTGGCAATATGTTTGGTGAGCTTGTCTGCAAGTTGTTCCGTATCACCCACCCGATTGCGAAAAGGACTTGCATTTGGCTCTTCTTCCCATGCAATTGGAACAGCCAAAGCAATGGAACTTGGTGAAATCGAGGGGGCAATGAGCAGTCTTGCAATTGCGGTTACGGGAATTTTGACTGTAGCATTTTCACCGTTATTTATGAAATTTATTTAAGAGATTTCATTTACATAGGAAAGGAAAAGGTTATGAAACAAACCGGGTGTCAGGAATATCAAAAGGTGCTTTCGTATTTTTACGATTTGGTAAAAGATGGTACTTTGACTTGGGGAAGTAAACTGCCGACGGAGCGAAAAGATTGCAGAGCAGTTAGGAATTGGGAGAAATTCTGCCAGAGAAGCCATCTGTGTTCTGCATGGCATGGGTGTTGTTGAAAGGAAGCAGGGCTCCGGCAATTATGTTGCGGAGAATATCGGACAGTCTTTTGGCAGCATGATTCAAATGCTTCTTCTTTTAAATGGGGTAACGAAAAGTGAAATCTGCGAGTTCCGCCGCGCTATGGAGAAAATGGCAGGTAAGCTTCTTTTTGGAAAATGGTATTGATGAAAAAATCAAAAAGGAAAAACTTTCGGATTTATTACAAACAATGTCTGAATTAACCGGGGAGTCTTTGGCGAAGCGGGATAAGGAATTTCATGATACCCTTGTCTTTGCTACGAAAAATAATTTGCTGATTACGATTAGGCAGGCTGTCAGCATTGTGTACACGGAATGTGTTGAATATGACAGCAAAGATTGTCTGTTAGCGAGCCCACACGCGGATTTATGAAGCTCTCATAAAAAGAGGATGAGAAGGCTTTTAATGCTGCAATTGATTTTCATTATGATTTGATTGAGAAGCGAATGTAAGGAGAATGGATGTAAGGAGAACACAGGATGAGACAGGAACGAGATTTAACGAAAGGGAGCAATTGTAAAGAGTTTGTGGCTTTTGCACTTCCGCTAATGTTTGGCAATGTCTTTGCAGCAGTTTTATAACCTGGTTGATACATGGGTGGTCGGACGTTATCTTGGCAAAAGGGCACTGGCGGCAGTTGGCGCATCGTATACGTTGATGACGTTTTTGACTTCGGTTGTTATTGGTCTGTGTCTGGGGCAGGTGCCTTTTTGCGATGGCATACGGCAGGCGAGAAAAGGAGACTTTCCGAAATGGGATTTTTATGTCCTTTACGGCAATTGGCGGTCTTTCGATCGTTTTGACAATATTGTTGTATGGATTTGTAAGACCACTTATCTTTTGGTGCCGGCGGAAACGGTAGAGGATATGGTAACGTATCTCATATATGTATTTGCCGGATTTTTTGCTACATTTTGTATAACTATTTTTGCAAGTGTGCTCAGAAGTATCGGAAACTCAGTGCTGCCACTTGTTTTCCTTGGAATTTCCGTCGCACTTAATATCGGACTTGACCTTTTATTTGTTGTGACATTCTCATTTGGCATTGGGTGCTGCCGTGGCAACCGTTATCTCCCAGTACACAGCTGGTATCGGTCTTATGCTTTATTTTCTTTTCCGGTATTCCGATTTGTGCCCTGCGAAAAAGATTTTACATGGAAGAAAAAGAACTTCCGGCAGATTCTTTCTTTGTCCGGATTTACGTGCTTGCAAAGCAGTCAGTAATGAATTTTGGGCATTTTGATGATACAGGGATTGGTAAACAGTTTTGGCACAACGATTATGGCTGCATTGTTTTCTGTCGCGGTCAAAATTGATACGATTGCGTATATGCCGGTGCAGGATTTTGGAAATGCGTTTTCCTTTTTTGTGGCACAGAATTACGGGGCAAAGAAGTATGTCCGCATCCGCAAAGGATTTCTGCTGGCACTCGTCAGCGTATTGATTTTCTGCCTTGTAATCAGCGCGGTTGTCTTTGGATTTGCCGACTCGCTGATGGGATTTTTTACAAACGAGGGCAGTGCCGTATCAGCTGCCGGCGCCGAATATCTCCGGGTAGAAGGGGCTTTCTATGTTGGAATCGGTATTTTGTTTTTACTCTATGGATATTACCGCGCGGTAGACAAGCCTGTTGTCTCGGTGGTCCTTACCATAATCTCACTGGGAACGAGTAATTCTTGCCTATGCACTCACCGGCCTTTTCCAAACCGGTGTGATAGGAATCTGGGCGGCGATACCAATCGGGTGGGGACTCGCTGATTTGGTGGGAATGCTTCTAATTGTTTCAAGTTTTCGCACTTATCGGAAAAGTTTCGAAAACTTCCAAAACTACTCTAGTGTCAGGCAGTAATTGTCGGTCTTTTTTAGAGTTCTGGTAAATTATAAAGAAAAGATTTGTGGAGAGTGGGTACAAAACACGTGGGTATCAGGCATGTGTCGTTTACATGCCGATACCCCTACGCGTTTGTTTAGCGGGAGCACCCACGAAACACAATCTTTTCTTAATAATTTACAGATTCTAAAAAGCCCCCAACAACCATTTGACATTTTAAAGCAAAAAACTATAATAGGAAATAGTATGTTATTGGTGCTACCAATTGTTTTTAGCCCGGATACAGGAGGTATTTGTGATGAAAGAAATCAGACAACAGTTTTTGACTGGTGAGCGTGCCTTATTTCAAGGTGCGGATTTGAAAATATATGATACGATATTTGACGATGGAGAATCTCCATTAAAAGAAAGTCATAACATTGAATTAAGAAACAGTATGTTTAAGTGGAAATATCCGCTGTGGTATTCAGACTCCATTTCTGTAAAAGACTGCACGTGGTTTGACATGGCGCGTGCCGGTGTGTGGTATACGAACCATATGATTGTTGAAGATTGTGCGATTGAGGCACCTAAAAAATTTCCGCCGATGTGAGGATTTAACACTTTCCCGTGTGTCTATTCCAAATGCAGAGGAAACATTGTGGAACTGTCAGGATGTCGTTTTGGATGAAGTGATGGCAAAGGCGATTATTTTGCCATGAACAGCAAAGACATGAAGATTGACGGCCTGACACTTTACGGAAATTATTCGTTTGATGGCGTGAAAAATGTGGAAATTAAAAATTCCAAATTGTTGTCTAAGGACGCATTTTGGAATAGTGAAAATGTAACCGTTTATGATTCCTTTATTTCGGGTGAATATTTGGGATGGAATGCAAAAATCTGACACTGATTGGCTGTACGATTGAGAGCCTTCAGGGGATGTGTTACATTGATCATTTGGTGATGAAAGACTGTAAATTAATTAATACGACGTCGGCATTTGAGTATTCGACGGTGGATGCACAGATTACCAACAAAATTGACAGTGTATTGAACCCGACAAGTGGTGAGATTCGCGCAAAAAGCATAGGAAAACTCATTTTGGAAAAAGATAAAATAGACCCATCGAAGACAAAGATAATTTGTGAGGAGACAGTATAAGGAGGGAAATTTTCATGGCAAGCAATTTTGATGAAATGATTGACCGTAGAAACACCGCATCGCTGAAGTGGGATGTGGAGGAAAATGAATTGCCGATGTGGGTGGCGGACATGGATTTTTTGCGACCGCACCGTGTGTTCTGGAAGCAATGAAAAAACGCTTGAATCATGGAATTTTTGGTTATACCGTGATTCCGGAACAATGGTATGAGGCATATGTTGGTCGGTGGAAAAAAAAGACATCATTTTGAAATGGAAAAGGATTGGCTTGTTTTCTGTACCGGTGTGGTTCCTGCCATTTCTTCCATTGTTAGGAAGCTTACGACGCCGGCAGAGAAAGTGCTGATTCAGACACCGGTGTATAACATCTTTTTAATTCAATTCTCAACAACGGACGTCAGGTATTGGAAAGTCCGCTTGTGCTGGAAGATGGGAATTACCGGATGGATTTTGAAGATTTGGAGAAAAACTGGCTGACCCTCAGACAACCCTTATGATTCTCTGTAACCCTCATAATCCGGGTGGAAAGATATGGGACCGTGCGACGTTGTCAAGAGTCGGCGAGTTGTGTCAAAAAAACATCATGTGATTGTTGTGTCCGATGAAATTCACTGTGATTTGACGGAGCCTGGGTGTGAATATGTTCCATTTGCTTCTGTTTCTGAGGCGTGCCGTGACAACAGTGTTACGTGCATTGCGCCGACGAAAGCGTTTAATATTGCCGGTTTGCAGACGGCGGCAGTTTCGATTCCAAATGCGGTGATTCGCCACAAAGTATGGCGTGGATTAAATACCGATGAGGTGGCGGAGCCAAATGCATTTGCCATCGATGTGGCAGTAGCAAAGCATTTACAAAAGGGAAGCGTGGCTTGATGAACTGTGTGCGTATATTTCGGAAAATAAGCGCGTAACAGCCTCTTATATCGAAGAAAATATCAAAGAATTAACGGTAATTCCATCCGATGCAACTTATCTTTTGTGGGTAAACTGCGAAAAGGTATCGGAGGATGCAGAAAAAACTTGTCAAAAGATTCGTGAGAAAACCGGGTTATATTTATCCGATGGCAATGTCTTTGGCGGGGATGGAAAACACTTTTTCCGCATGAACTTAGCTTGTCCGAGAGAGCGGATGAGGGACGGATTAAAACGGCTGTCTCAGGCGATCACACAGATGAAATGATAAAATGTCGCAATAAGTGGTAAGGCATTGACAAAAGAAAGATGCATGCCTATACTCATAACAGTGTTATATAATTTTGGCTACGATTGACAAACACAAAGAATGGCTGACGATGGGCGACCGTTCTTTTAGATTATGGGTTAGTTACAACTTACGCAAGTTATATATCGCGAATAGTATTCGAAGGAGGCTTTCTTAGATGGCAAAGCAGAAAGAAACAAAGCAAAGTACGATGCGACGGTTATTTGTTTATCTTTGGAAAGTATAAATATCTTACCATTGCATCCTGGATTCTTGTGCCTGATTCCGGTTGGGGTAGCTTTTCTTGTGATGGGAAGCATGATGGGCGAAAATATGAAAAAAGAAAATGGCAGAATACCAGAATGCACTCGAAGAAATGTCAAGTGAAGCCGTAGAATACGTTCGTGGTATCCCAGTCGTAAAGACATTTGGTCAGTCCGTCTATTCATTCAAAAGGTTCCGTGAGGCAATTAAAATTACGAAAAATGGACAATTGGTTACACAAATGATTTGCGTATTCCAATGACGGTATACACGGTATCAATCAATGCCGTATTTGCTATTTTGATTGCAGCGGCAAAACTTGCCCATTGCGATGAGTTTGCAGAAAAACTTTCCGACGGTCGAATACGGTAATCGGAGAAAACGGCTCGAACTTTCCGGCGGAGAGAGACAGAGAATTTCGATTGCCAGAGCCTTTTGAAGGATGCACCGATTATTCTTTTAGATGAGGCAACGGCTTCGCTGGATGTGGATAATGAGACGATGATTCAGGAATCTTTGTCACGGTTAATTAAAGACAAGACGGTCATGATTATTGCTCACCGTATGAGAACCGTTGCAAATGCGGATAAAATTGTAGTGTTAAAAGATGGTGTGGTAGCAGAGAGTGGAACGTCATCCGAACTGGACGAAAAAGATGGCATTTACGCCAATATGGTCAAGACGCAGAATCTTGCCGCGGACTGGGCACTGTAGAGGCAGAATACGAAAAACTGCATAGAAATGTATGAATTGGCACAGTAATTTCCTATCGTATCGGTAAAACTTTTTGTGGTATAATATTTTCTGACTGAAAAACGAAAGTTACGAAAGAAGGAGATTTGCTGTGTCGATTTGTGTGTATGATTCTTTGCCGGATGAGGCGGTAGAAATCCGGGAAAATGTATTTGTGAAAGAGCAGGGATTTGAAAAAGAATTTGATGAAATTGATGAGAAAGCGATTCACCTTGTGATGTTTGATGAACATTTACAAAAACCGGTTGCGACCTGCCGGATTTATGAAGGCAGTAAACCAAGCGAATTTATATTGGGAAGGCCGGCAGTAATTTCAGAGTGCCGTGATATGAATCTTGGATCTCATGTGATACAAAAAGCAGAAGAGGTTGTCCGGGGAAAAAGGCGGCAAATCCATTTCTCTGCATGCACAGTGCCGGGTTAGAGCATTTTATGAAAAACTTGGTTTTTGTGGATATGGAGTTGAAGATGAGGACGAAGGCTGTCCACACTGCTTTGGATGAAAAACAGTTATCGTTATAAGCATAAAATACGAGGAAAAGAGGGAAATAAAATGATACATTCCTGTAGCCGTTTTAGGAGCAGGGGGCAGTTGGTTCCTATGTTATCTGGGGGGATTTCTTCTCTGGATGATGTAGAACTTGGAGTTATTGCTGAAGGAGAAAGAGCAGAACGAATCAAAAATGAAGGGTGTCTGATTAATGACAAAGTATATCACCCACAGGTGTGGACACCAAAAGAAGCAAAGAAAGCAGACTTATTAGTGGTTGCACTCAAATACAATGCACTTTTTACCTGCCCCGCCTTCTATCAAAGAGGCAGTAGGAGAAAACACGGTTGTCATGAGTTTAATGAATGGTGTCGACAGCGAGGAAATTATTGCAAAGGAAGTGGGAACTTCCCATCTTTTTATATTCTGTAATTAAAATAGCTTCTCACAAAGAGGAAAAGGGCTTTTATTTTGCTCCGGAAACAACGATAGGAATTATTTTTGGAGAATTGACGCTCCGTTTGACAGCGAACGTGCGGGCGATAGAAGAACTTTTTGGAAAAACAGAAATCCATTTTCGTTCGACTAAATATATTCGCGAAGAGGTGTGGAGTAAATACCGGTTAAATGTGTAACAATCTGCCGCAAAGGCAATTTTGGGAGCCGGTGTTGGCTGTTACCGGGATAGTGTTCACATGAAAGCAATCAGTGATAAGCTTAAGGAAGAACTTGAGGCAATTGCCTTGGCAAAGGAATCGATATGTCAAAGGTGGAAAACACTTCGACACAAAGAAGTGCCGTGCCGCCAAGTGCGAGATATTCTACTTTGCAGGATTTGGATGCAGGAAGGCAGACTGAAATTGAGATGTTTTCCGGGGCACTTATGCGTATGGGAAAGGAACTTGGCATCCCGACACCGTATAACGAGTATACGTATCATATGATTAAGGCGTTAGAAGAAAAGAATGAGGGTGTGTTTGATTATCGCGGGGGAAAATGAGGAGCCGGTGATGTTTAAGTAGGGGATTACAAAGAAATTAAAAAACATAGGTCGGCGGCTCCAAATTGTCTGCAATAAAATAAGCAATAATGCAGGCGATAAATATTAGCCCGCCGATACCTATCATTAATTTCATGATTTTTTTTGCTTGTTTGCATTTGTTTGGAATTAATTATTTCGTTGTCACAAAATTGTTGTTGTAAATTTGCATAGGTTGCATCTGGATATTTAGTTATATAATCATACAACTCTGTTTTAGCAGTTTCTCTTAGCATTTTCCGTTGAGGATTTGAATAAACAGAGGAGGGAACCATTTGTTTTACGATTTTTTTGATTTGATGTTTTTTGAGCATGGATTGTAACCTCCTAATCAAAAGTGATTTCTTGCACTGGTGTTGGGTCTGGTTTTCCATTTATAGGATGTATGTTTTGTATGTTTTTATTGTCTTCTTCAAAGTATTCCACATAATATCCATCAGCGTATTCACGCATAGCACATACATGCTGAATTGTAAGCCATATAAGAATAATAAGTATTATAAAAAAAGACAGAAAAACTGCACCAATATAAAATCACATTTCTTGGATGGAGTTTTGTGAGTGAGTGATAGGAGACCATGTTTTGAATTTCTGATGGTTCTCCAAATTGCGTCAGCAAATCATTGTAATCTGCATTTGGATGAGTTTTTTTGATAATGTAATAAGTCTTGTTCTAACTCATCTAGAAATTGTTTTTTTATTTTGTGTTTTTTCCCTTATAGAGTCTTCGAATTTGTCTTAGGTATTTTTTGTGATATTTCGTTGCATGTTAATCTTCCCCGTTTTTATTATCCACTTGCGAGACACAAGAAATGATGGTATCAATTGCTGAAGTAATGGTATCATATTCTTGTAGCTGACTTGAAAAAAAGTAAATTCCAGTGCAAGAGTAAATTCCACGGGCTTTTAAATTTTATTGATTTTGCAGGAGATTTTTTAACAAAATCTCCTGCTTTCTGCTATAATTAAGCCAACTTATCGAAATTTTGTTGATTTTATGGCATGAAAAACAGGCTACTGAATTCGGTGTGCTAGACTAAATTCCACCAGCCACATTATAAAAATGTGAAATGTTTACTTCCAGTCTGACAGCAGATTTCGATCAGTTGATTAGTTACTTCTTAAAGCGTATCAGCTTAGGCGTTAAATTGACTTCATCTGGTGAAATCGGCTTGAGCTGAAATGCTTTAAGAACATCTTCTCCAAGTGTTTTCAGGGCAAAGCATCATACGGTGTTTGACCCTCAAGGCTTTCTCTTGGAGTAGAGTTTATATGATTCACAATAAGATTGACATCCCACTGAGTCAGAAATTCAAAGGATGTTCCTTTGGGCAATATCGTGCGGAGCATGGTATGCGCCCCGCTCGATGGTTCCCTTCTGTCCGCTCCGCATGGGATCACAATAATAAATGCTGCTTCTTTGGATGCCGTTAATACCGGTTTCCAATTTTTCCGGGTCACCAAATTCAGAGCCACGATCTGTTAAGACATTTTTAAAAACAGATGTAAATTCATACGTTCCCATACGTTTTTCCAAACGGTCAAATACAGCGCGGACAGCACCTTTTGTGCACCGGTTAAGAAGAAATGCAAGAAACAGCTTTTCCTCTGTAAAGATCATGGTCAACAGCGTTTTATGGGAATCCCTTGATGACTTTACTGTATCCATTTGTACATAAGAATCTAATTCCATAGAACAGAAGTCTGCATAGGTTCTGTTGGTAAACACTTTGCGATCTTTTGATCTGTGTTTTGTGGCACTTTCTTGGTTTAAATTTTGCCTGCCTTTTCAGATCTACATTTCTGGCTGTGAACAGTCCTTTATCGATGTATGTATACATGGAACGGACAGACATATCAAGCTCCGGATGATTGATCAGGATCTGATAGGGTGACTGTCCCTGAGCGATCAACGGAGTAATGATCTGATCTTTTTGGTGCGCCTGATGCCTGGTCATATTTATTCCGGCACGGGAACTGCTTAATAATTCACGGTACTTACGGTCTGCAAAGCGGGCATATATAGCGATATTTATGGGCAATGGTACAATGATTGATTTTCATTGGACAACCATTGCATACATAAGGTGCCCTATCAAGTCTCTTCGCACCGTTCCTTTTCGAAATCCTTACAGGTCTGGTTGCGGGTTGGACAGGATGTGCATTTGACACCGCAGAGAATGATTTTTCCACAGGCGTTTGTTTTTTTTACAGTGATAGCGGTGTACACAAAAAGTTTTTGGCATTATAGAAAGTTCCTTTGTGGTACCAGTCAGAAAGACGTCGTGATCTAACCTCTTTTGAGATGGTTGTAGGATCTTTACAAAGGAATGCCACAATGTCTTTAAAAGTTGCACCCTTGGATAATTCGTTTTCGATGTAGATACGGTCATTAAGTGTCAAATGTTTTTGGTTTCCAGGGATATATTTACTCATGATGATTCTCCTTCACCTTACCAAGTTTGCAGAAATGGTTTATGGAGTGACTAAAGAGGTAACGAAGTTAGGACTTTCCCTGATTGAAGAAGAACTGGAAAGCTATGATGAATTGTGCGTAATCGGCAGGATTTGCGAAAAGGATGGTATATTGAACGCCGTGATGAAACGAAGCTTCTGACTAGCCTAGGAGAAATCTGTTACAGTAGGACATATTTTCACAATAAAGAAACCGGGGAATACTGCTATCTGTTAGACCGTCTCATGGGCTTGGAATCGCATGCCCGTATTTTCGGAAGATGCGGAAGCCCGAATACTGGAGGAAGCAGTGGAAAGCAGTTACCGAAAAGGCGGAATCAATGCCTGTATCGGGGAACAGGAGGTAAGCAAAGGAAACCGCAATGAATAAGCTTCATGCCCTTGAGTTTCCGTTACTGGAGCCACTGAAGGAGAAACGCAAAGTAAGCCGTCTGTATATCGATGCAGATGAAGACCATGTTTCAGCTGCAGTATCTTGAGAAAAAGGGGACATTAAAAGCCCCGCATCAATACCGTTATGCCAAAGCTTATCTATGTCTATGAGGATGTAAGTTTCGATGGGAGTAAGCATGAACTGGTAAACTGCCATTACTTCGGTGGAGATTATGCCGGGACGGAAGGAACGAAAGAACTATGGCAGGAAGTGTTTGATTTTATTACAGCGAGTTATGACGAGGAAGTGCTTTGGAGAAAAAATATATATAAACGGAGACGGAGCGGATTGGATTAGAACGGGGAGCAGGAATGCATGCCAAAGCACGTTTTGTTTTGGACCGTTTTCACATGCATAAATATATCATATCAGCAACAAGCCACCTGAAAGATTCCGCACAGGATGCCCGAAGCGAAATCTACAAAGCCATTAACGGAAAGCGGAAATGCGCGGCGGAAGAAGCATTTGATAAGATTCTGCATGTAACAGAGAGTGAAACAAAAGCAAAAGCAGTAGAATCCGCAAAGAATTATATTCTGGGGAACTGGACAGGAATTATGTAATCCGTGAAAGCTAAGGATAAGAGCCGCAGTGCAGCGCAGAGGGACACGTGAGCCACATTTACTCAGACAGACTGAGTTCAAGACCACTGGGATGGAGCAGAACCGGTGCAGATAAGATGGCAAGGCTGCGTATATACCGTCAGAATAAGAGAGATGTGTTGGAACTGGTTCGATACCAGAAGAAAGAACTGCCACTGGCTGCAGGTGCAGAAGAAGTGATATATTCAGCAACGCAGATGTTGGCTGCCGAAAGGCGCAACAGGGATAGACTAGGAAAACTGGCAGATATACCGGTATACAGTATTCCTTATCCACAGATAAAAAAGATAGCGGCACTAAAAAATCATATATGGGGATTGTAAGAAAAGAAAAAATCGGATATAGTAAAGACAGTTATCAAAGAAACACAGGTGTTAGTCTGTCTATAGAAAGGACGGATGATATGGCACAGTATTATGTTGGAGTTGATGTGGGAGGAACGACAGTAAAAATGGGAATGTTCTCAGATACCGGAGAACTTTTTGGATAAATGGGAAATTCCGACGAGACTGGAGGACAATGGACAGTATATTTTACCGGACATTGTGGATAGTATCGAAAAAAAGAGAAACTTTTGAGGGAAATATCAAGGGAATCGGCGTTGGTATTCCGGGACCGGTTACTGCTGACGGAACGGTATTAAAATGCGCCAACCTTTGGCTGGGATGTATTCTCGGTTTCAATAAACTGGCAAGTTTAACCGGCGTTGGCAATGTAAAAGTTGGAAACGATGTGAATGTTCGCGCGCTTGGCGAGATGTGGAAAGGCGGCGGCAGAGGCCATGACAGTATTGTCATGGTGACACTTGGTACCGGCGTTGGCGGCGGCGTCATTTTACTCGGGGTAAAATTTTGACCGGAACCAAAGGTGCCGGTGGAGAAATCGGTCATATGACTGTAAATATGGATGAAACCCGTGTCTGCGGATGCGGAAACAAAGGCTGTTTGAGCAGTATGCTTCGGCAACCGGAATTGTGAATATGGCAAAAGAAAATGTACCGGAAGGTTCTTACTTAGCAGATAAAAAAGTTACGGCAAAAGCTGTTTTTGATGGTGCCAAAGAGGGCGATGCTTTACTGTATGGAAGTGGTTGAGAAATTTGGCAGATATTTAGGTGTTGCATTAAGTAATGTTGCTCATGTGGTAGACCCGGAAGCCTTTGTTATCGGCGGCGGGGTATCGGCAAAGAGGACAGATTCTTTTTAGACGTAGTAAAAAATATTATAATGAAAATTCCATGTTTGCCTTGAAAACAAGAGTTTCCACTTGGCAGAACTTGGCAATGATGCCGGCATTTATGGTGCTGTGCGAATGGTGCTTTTTAAATAGAAGGAGAGAAAAATGATTCGACTGGAACAGGAACCGCCGCGGACTCATACGACATTTCGGATTGGCGGACCGGCGGCGTACTATTTCATACCGGAACGAGAAGAAGAAATTATTGAGGCACTGGATTTTGCAAAAGAAAAAAGGACTTCCTTATTATGTAATTGGAAAAGGAAGTAATATGCTCTTTTCCGATGATGGTTTTGACGGTGTTATCATTGAAATTGGAAAAGGATTGGAGAAAATAGAAATTTCGGATGACGGCGTTGTGACGGCACAGGCCGGCGTTTCGTTAGCATATATGGCATCTCAATTAGCTTCAAAAGGGTTAAAAGGTTTTGCCTTTGCCGGAGGAATTCCGGGAACATTAGGCGGTGGTGTTGCAATGAATGCCGGTGCTTATGGCGGAGAAATCAAAGATTGTATTGTAAGTGCCAAAGTATTGACAAAAAAGAAGGTGAGAGCATTGTCTTAGATAAAGAGGCATTGCAGCTCTCCTATCGAAACAGCGTGATTCTCCAAAAAAGGCTATTTGGTTTTAGAGGCAACCTTTTCTTTTGAAAAGGGAAACCCGGCAGAAATTCAGGAAGAAATCAAAGAGTTAAATAAAAGACGCCGTGAAAAACAACCGTTAGAGTACCCGAGTGTGCAAGGACATTTAAACGACCGGAGGATATTTTGCCGGAAAACTGATTGAAGATGCAGGACTTAGGGGATACCGCGTGGGAGATGCGCAGGTTTCGAAAAGCATTGTGGCTTTGTGGTAAACCGCGGTGAGGCGACTGCCAAAGATGTGGCGCAGTTAATAACTGATGTGCAGAATCGTGTAATGGATGAATTTGGCGTTAAGTTAGAGCCGGAAGTCCGCATGATTGGTTTTGAATAATAAGAAAAAGGGGAACTTTGCATGAGATTTGTCATAGTGACCGGGATGAGTGGCTCCGGAAAGAGTTCCGTAATGAAAATATTAGAAGATGATGGATATTTCTGTGTGGATAACCCCGCCGTTGTCTTTACTGCCTACGTTGATTCAATTGACGGAGGATTCCAGTGAGGAAATTGAGCGGGTGGCACTTGGTATTGACATCCGTGGCGGATACCGTTCGTTAAAAGAAGTCGCTCATGTACTGGATGATTTAAAAAGCAGAGGTTATACGCTTGAAATTCTGTTTTTGGAAGCGTCAACATCAGTTCTTGTAAAGCGCTATAAAGAGACGAGAAGAATGCACCTGCCGGCACAGGGCGGCCGCATGGATAAAGCAATTGAAGATGAGAGAGCACTTCTTTCCGAACTGAAAAAAAAGGGCGGACTACATCATTGATACAACGACACTTTTGATACGTGAATTGAAACAGGAGATTGACCGCATTTTTTGTGGAGCATGAGGATTTTTGCAACTTTTACCTGACCTTTGTATCTTTTGGGTTTAAGTATGGAATTCCTTCGGATGCCGATTTGGTTTTTGACGTGAGATTTTTACCGAACCCTTTTTATGTGGATGAATTAAAACCACTTACCGGAGATGACAAGCCGGTATACGATTATGTTATGAGTTCACCAAAGGCAGTTGAGTTTAGAAACAAAATGAAAGATATGCTTGATTTTCTGATTCCAAACTACATTGCGGAGGGAAAAACGCAGTTGGTGATTGCGATTGGCTGTACGGGCGGCAAGCATCGTTCCGTGACATTAACCAATGCGATGTATGAGGAGTATGCAAACACAGAATATGGTGCAAGAAAGAGCATAGAGATATTGAAAAGGATCGGTTGAGAAATATATGTCGTTCGCCAGAAAAGTAAAAGAAGAACTGCTTGGGCAAATGGGAAAAGCAAGACATTGCCAGTTAGCAGAACTGGCGGCGGTTTTTGCCGTGTGTGGGCAGATTTACATGAATGAAGAAGGTGAATGTCAGGTTAAGTTTGTGACAGAAAACTTGACAGTTGCGAAGAAATGCTATATGTTAGTTAAGAGAGTCTTTCATATTGTGCCGGATGTGTTCGTAAGCGGACATCATCAATATTCACTTTTTTCTATTGGAAGATGAAGATGCAAGGGACTTTATGAAAGCAATTCGAGTGCAGGAATATTCGCCATTTTCGGTGGAGTGTATTGGACAAAGAGCCTGTTGCAACCGGGCTTTTTTAAGGGGAATCTTTTTTTTGACAAGTGGTTCCGTTACCGACCCAAACAGCGGGTATCATTTGGAAATCGTAATTGGAGATAGAGAACATGTCGCCGGATTTTGGAGATTATGGGTATTTTTGGAATTGAGGCAAAAACGATAGAAAGAAAGCATAATTTTGTCGTATACATGAAAGAAGGAGCGGCGATTGTTGATTTTTTGAATGTTGTCGGTGCGCACAAGGCACTGATGGAATTTGAAAATGTTCGCATTTTGAAAGAAATGCGAAATTCCATTAACCGTCAGGTAAATTGTGAGACTGCCAATATTAAGAAGACGGTTTCGGCAAAGCAGCTGAGACAGACGGAAGACATCCGCTATATTCATGATACGATAGGGCTTTGGTAATTTATCTGAGAATTTGTCGCAGATTGCGAAATTACGACTGGAGAATCCGGATGTTTCGCTGAAAGAATTGGGACAGATGTTAGAACCGCCAATTGGAAAATCCGGGGTGAACCACCGATTGCGCAAGTTAAGTGAGATGGCACAAGGATTGCGATTACAAGGAGGAAAACATGATAAGGAAGAATATTAACGTCAGTTTAGGTGAAGATGGAGCAAGACCAATTGCTATCTTTGGTTCAGTTAGCAAGCCAGTATGTGAGTAACATTGAAATCCATCGTGATACTATGACAGTAAATGCAAAAAGTATTATGGGCATGATGACACTGGGACTCGCAAAGGGACAAAGCTGGAGCTTCTTATTGACGGGGAAGACGAAGAGACTGCTATGAAAGAGATGGAGAATTACCTGACCGGAAATTAGCAGATAAGAAATAGTAATGGTTACAGGCTACTGTCCGAACCGGGATGTTACGGTTTGTATAGCGACCTTTTTTATTTTAGTGAATGGGGGATACCATGGAATTTACGCATTTGCATGTACATACGGAATATAGTTTGTTAGATGGCTCCAGTAAAATCAAGGAGCTTGTGAGCCGTGCCAAAGAATTGGGAATGGATAGTCTGGCAATTACCGACCATGGCGTGATGTATGGCGTCATTGATTTTTTACCGTGCGGCAAAAGCAAAGCAGGAATTAATCCGGTTTTGGGATGTGAAATTTATGTGGCACCGGTTCACGTTTTGACAGGGAAGCAGGAAATGCAAAAAGAAAGCCGTTATCATCATTTGGTGCTTTTGGCAGAGAATGATATAGGATATGCAAATCTTGTTAAAATTGTTTCCCGTGGTTTTACAGAAGGATTTTATTATAAACCGCGAGTGGATTATGATGTGTTAGAAAAATATCATGAGGGAATTATTGCGCTGAGTGCATGCCTCGCCGGAGGTTCAATTCCAAGTTTTCTGCGCCGTGGGCTGTATGATGAGGCAAAGCGGGAAGCGTACCGGTTACAAGGGATTTTTGGTGAAAATAATTTCTTTTTAGAACTTCAGGATCATGGTATTCCGGATCAAAAGACGGTCAATCAGGGACTGCTTCGCCCGCATCAGGAGACAGGGATTGATTTGGTGGCGACGAACGACGTCCACTACATTTACGATTCGGATGCAGAAGCGCACGACATTCTTTTTTATGCATTCAGACCGGAAAGAAGGTCAGTGATACCGACCGTATGCGCTACGAGGGCGGACAGTATTATTTGAAATCCGCTGGGGAGATGGAGGCATTATTTCCGTATGCCAAAGAGGCGATTGAAAACACTCATAAAATCGCCGAGAGATGTCATGTTGAAATTGAGTTTGGTGATTATAAACTGCCGCACTTTGATGTGCCGGAGGGAGAGACTTCGGAAAGCTACCGCGAAAACTCTGTAAAGAGGGGCTTTATAAACGTTATCCAAAGGAGCGAGCCGCAGAGCAGTTGGAAGAGCGGTTAAATTACGAGCTTGATACCATTTCCACGATGGGATTTGTTGATTACTTTTTGATTGTTTGGGATTTTATTAAATATGCCAAAGACCATGGAATACCGGTAGGCCCGGGGGCGTGGTTCGGCGCCGGCTCTTTGGTGGCGTATTCTTTGAATATTACGGATTTGATTGATCCGATTAAATATAACCTTTTGTTTGAGCGTTTTCTAAATCCGGAACGTGTGACGATGCCGGATATTGATATTGACTTCTGCTATGAAAGACGTCAGGAAGTTATTGATTATGTAACGAGAAAATATGGAGCCGACCACGTGGTGCAGATTGTAACATTTGGTACGATGTCAGCGCGTATGGTAATCCGCGATGTCGGACGTGTACTAGACCTTCCGTATGCGTATGTAGACAGTGTGGCGAAGGCAATTCCGATGGAACTTGGTATTACGATTGCGAAAGCGATGAAAATGAATCCGGAACTGCGCGCGATGTATGAAACGGATGATTCGGCGAAGAAACTGATTGATATGGCAATGCGTTTAGAGGACTTCCGCGACATACTTCTGTTCACGCGGCGGGTGTTGTAATCAGTCCAAAACCGGTCGATGAATTTGTTCCGCTATCACGGGCATCAGATGGCAACATTACGACGCAGTACACGATGGTAACGTTAGAGGAATTAGGTCTTTTGAAAATGGATTTTCTGGGACTTCGTACGCTGACGGTAATCCAGAATGCGATTCATGGTGCGTTTGATGTACATGACATTGACTATAATGATAAAGAAGTATTTGATATGATAAGTTCCGGACACACAGAAGGCGTGTTCCAGTTAGAAAGTGCGGGGATGAAAAACTTCATGAAAGAGTTAAAGCCGCACAGCATGGAAGATATTATCGCCGGAATTTCTTTTGTATCGTCCGGGACCGATGGATTTTATTCCGAAATATATAGAGGAAAAAAATAATCAGGATAACATTCAGTATGACTGCAAGGAACTAGAGCCGATTTTAGCACCGACCTACGGCTGTATTGTCTATCAGGGAGCGGAGTTATGCAGATTGTGCGTGATTTGGCCGGGTACAGTTATGGGCGAAGTGACCAGGTGCGCCGTGCCATGTCTAAGAAAAAGCAGATGTCATGGAGAAAGAAAAGAATTATTTCATCTATGGCAATGAAGAAATTGGCGTGGAAGGGTGGCATTAAGCGGGGAATCCCGGAAGAAGTGGCAATTAAAATATTTGATGATATGACCGATTTTGCGAAATATGCGTTTAACAAATCGCATGCGGCGGCTTACGCTGTCGTTTCATATCAGACAGCATATCTAAAATGTCATTATCCGGTTGATTTTATGGCGGCGTTGATGACTTCTTTTATGGAGCATACCGGGAAAATTACGGAGTACATTATGAACTGCCGTAAAATGGGGAATTGAAATTCTGCCACCGGATATCAACGAGGGAGAGTATCGTTTTACGCCGTATGAAGGAAATATCCGCTATGGACTTCTTTGCTATCAAAGGGAGTCGGCAGACCGGTTATTGATGAAATTGTCGCAGAGCGCAAGCTTGGCGGCAGATACCGCTCGTTAAAAGACTTCTGCATGCGCTTGTCCGGAAAATCGGTGAATAAACGAACCGTCGAAAGTTTTATTAAGTCGGGTGCGCTTGACAGCCCTGCCGGGTACCAGAAAGCAGAAAATGTATTCTTACATCAGCATTATGGATGGTGTAAAATCAGGAGAAGAAAGGAACGCTTTCCGGTCAGATGTCCTTGTTTGATTTTGCCAGTCCGGAGGAACAAAAAAAGAGTTAGAAGTAAAAATGCCGGATGTAGGTGAATACGAAAAGAAGAAATTTTAGGTTTAGAAAAAGAAGTGCTAGGTGTATATATCAGTGGCCATCCGCGGAAGAATATGTGGCAACATTAGAGAAAAATATTACACGTACGACGGCTGACTTTGAAGTGGTTGACGGCGAGACGGAGCCGAAAGTGAAAGACCAGGAGAGAGCGGTTATCGGCGGTATGATTACCGGACGAACGGTAAAAAAGCAACCCGTACGAATAACATGATGGCATTTCTTACGGTAGAAGATTTGTATGGAACGGTAGAAGTCATTGTCTTTCCACGCGATTATGAAAAATACCGCACACTTTTAGAGGAAGATGCAAAAGTATTTATTCAAGGCCGTGTGACTGTTGAAGAGGACAAGCCTGCGAAACTTATTTGCTCCGGTGTTGTGCCATTTGATGCCGTGGAAAAAGAACTGTGGATTCAATTTCTAACACGTGCGGACTATGAAGAAGCAGAGCAGACTTTATTTGCCATTCTTGGGAATTACGATGGCATAGAAAACGTTTATATTTATTTGTCGAAAGACCGTGCGAGAAAACTTTTTGCCAAAAAGCCGGTGCACGAAAGTATGCAAAAGAATTGCTGTCGGAATTGTATACTAAATTTGGCGAGGATAATGTGAAAGTCACGGAAAAAGTATTGAAAAAAAATTCCGGGCATAGTAAAATATACATGTATGAGAAATGATAAATGAAACAGATAAAACATAAAATTGGAGGAAATCGGATTATGGCGAAAAAGGTAACGACAATTGGTGTATTAACAAGTGGCGGCGATGCGCCGGGAATGAATCTTTGCGATTCGTGCAGTAGTCAGAGCCGGTATTTCCAGTGGTCTGAAAGTAAAAGGGTGTCCGTCGTGGATATGCAGGACTTTTGAAGAGGATATTATTGACATGGACACGATGAGCGTTACTGATATTGTTCAGCGTGGCGGCACAATTTTATTTACTTCTCGCTGTAAAGAGATGATGACACCGGAAGGCCAGCAGAAAGTCGCTGACATCTGCCGCAAACATGGCATTGATGGTATGGTTGTAATCGGTGGTGACGGTTCTTTCCGTGGAGCACAGAAACTTTCCGCAAATGGAATTAACACAATTGGTATCCCGGGAACCATTGATCTGGATATTGCCTGTACAGAATATACCATCGGATTTGATACAGCCTGCAATACAGCCATGGAGGCCATTGACAAAGTTCGTGATACATCGGCTTCTCATGAGCGTTGCAGTATCATTGAGGTAATGGGACGGACTGCCGGACACATTGCTTTGTGGTGTGGTATTTCTAACGGATCAGAGTATGTTATGATCCCGGAGCGTGCTGAGGAAAACGATGAAGAGGAAATTATTAAAAAGATTATGTCAAAGCGTCGTATCGGAAAGAAACATCATATTATTGTAAATGCAGAAGGTGTTGGTCATTCTCATGAAATGGCAAAACGAATTGAAGCGCAACCGGCATTGAGACGCGTGCAACGGTGATTGGGCATATCCAGCGTGGCGGAAATCCTTCTTGTCGTGACCGTGTATACGCATCAGCAATGGGAGCAAGAGCTGTTGATCTTTTTATTGAAAGGTCAAACAAATCGTGTAGTTGCATATATAAAAATGGCGAATTTACTGATTTTGATATTGACTATGCATTGCAGATGACAAAAGATATTGACGAGCACTTGTATAGTATGACAAAACGCCTTTCACGATAATTGGTATGGTATAGAAAAAGAACTCATAGACCATCTGGTTTATGAGTTCTTTGTGTTATGATGAATTTTATTCTTCTTCCATGTCATCCGGAACTAATGTATCGTCTGCTTCTTCTGATTCTTCATCCGGTGAGAGTGTCACGTAGTCGCGGTCGTCATCGTCCTCATCATAAAGGTCATTGTCAAAATCGTCGTCATCGTAATCATCCAGATAATCTTTCATCAGAACATTTTTCAAGAAATACAATATACCACCTACTGCCGCCGCAACTGCAGTCAGACCAAGGAGGAATTTTACAAATTTTTTCATTTTAATATCCTTCCTTTCTTACGCATTTATTATATCCATTGCGCTAGTATTTATCCTTATTTTACGTGATAGAAAAAAAAAGTAAAGAGTTTTTGGTGAAAGTGTATGTATTTATTTGACAAACGGCTATTTTTTGGTCATAATAGCAATTGTAAAGAATTAATAAAACATGTATAATATTTTACATATTATGATACAATGTTTTATCAGAAGTAATGGAGGGATTCAGATGACTACGAACAAGGCAAACAAAGTATCAAAAACAACAACAGCAAAAACTGCAAAGCAAAGCCGCCTGTAAAACCGGCCGCTAAACCGGCGGCAAAAACAACAGCAGCTCCTGCAAAAGAAGAGCCGAAAAAAGAAGCAGTAAAGCCGGTTGCTGAGGAAGAAAAACCAGTAGCAAAAAAACAACGGTCGCAAAAGACGGCCAGAAAGACAACAAGAAAACCGAGAAAAACAAGTAAAGCTACGATTCGCAAGACAGCGGCTACTGTTGACTCAGAAGTTTTTGTTCAGATTTACGGACAGGAATTTTCCCAGCAGGCAATTATGGAAAAAGTTGTGGCAAAGCATGGGAAGCAGAAGGAAAAGAAAATTACATCTATTAAAAGAGCAAAATTGTATGTAAAACCGAAGAAGAAGGAAAAGCTTATTATGTAGTAAATGAAGGCTTGAAAAACGGTTCCACAGGTGCGGTGGATTTATAAAGATTACAAAGGAATCCAACGGATTATGAGACGGGATAACGCTTCGCGTTATAGTCTCATAATTCGTGGATTTTTTTGTTTCATAGCGGCACTAGGGGGATGGAATGTTTGAGACGAAAAAAATGCACGCTACCCAATGAAGAGCGGATGGTCTGCACCTAATTAAGCGCGGGAAAATATAAGTTTGTATCAAATGTGTGTTGCCAATTTATTTGGATTCCAGTAATTTAGAAGAAATGATTAGTGACGCGTGGGTGTTTTCGTTTGTAGAGTTGGAAAATATTCACACGTGTTTTCGAGTTTAGTAATTTAGCAAGAAAAGATTTGTATCAATGTGTATTGACAATTTATTTGGATTCAGTAATTTAGAAGAAATGCTTAGTGGATTGTGGGTTTTGAGTACGTCAGTAGGAGGCACTGGTAGTTTCAGTGCCCCTTTTGCCTGTCAATGAGCGAAACAAGATGCTAAATTATATAAAATTGAAAAAAAGTGTGTGTGAATATTTGACCCAACTTACTTTTTTCGTGTAAAATGTCAATGACATAACTACAGATAGGAGGCATAAAAATGTTTAAAGTAAATGATAACTATTTAAAACTGCCGGGCAGTTATCTTTTTTCTACAATTGGAAAAAAAGTAGCCGCTTACAAGGAAGCGAATCCCGACAAAGAAGTCATTAGTTTAGGAATCGGCGATGTAACACAGCCTTTAGCACCGGCAGTAATCGATGCTCTGCATGGTGCGGTGGATGAGATGAGTAAGGCTGAGACATTCCATGGTTATGCGCCGGATCTTGGATATGAGTTTTTACGTCGTGCAATTGCTGACAACGATTACAAATCCCGCGGCGTTGACATCGCACTGGATGAAGTGTTTGTCAGTGACGGAGCAAAAAGTGATTCCGGTAACATTGTAGATATATTTTCTCGGACAATGTAATTGCTGTCACAGACCCGGTTTACCCGGTTTATGTAGATACCAATGCCATGGCAGGTAGAACCGGAGACTACGTGAAAGATAAAGAGTGCTGGTCAAATGTAATTTATATGCCATGTACCGCAGAAAATAATTTTGTGCCGGAACTTCCGGAGAAGACACCGGATATTATTTACATCTGCTGTCCAAACAATCCGACCGGAACGACATTAAAAAGATCAACTTCAGAAATGGGTTGATTATGCCAACGAGAAAAAAGCAGTGATCATTTATGATGCTGCCTATGAAGCATATATTTCCGAGAGCGATGTGCCTCACAGCATTTACGAATGCGATGGCGCGAAGAAATGTGCGATCGAGATGAGAAGTTTTCCAAAAATGCCGGATTTACCGGAACTCGTCTTGGATTTACAATTGTTCCAAAACAGCTTGTTGACAGCAATGGAACAATGCTTAACAGCCTTTGGGCAAGACGTCATGGAACAAAATTAATGGCGCGCCATACATCATTCAGCGTGCCGGCGAAGCAGTGTACAGTGAAGCGGGAAAAGCGCAGACAAAAGAGCAGATTGCTTATTATATGAACAATGCGAAAGAAATCAGAAACGCACTTTCCGGTATGGGATATACCGTATTTGGCGGTGTAAATGCCCCATATATCTGGCTTCAGACACCGGATGGCATGAAATCATGGGATTTCTTTGATATGCTGTTGGAGAAAGCAAATGTAGTAGGAACACCTGGTTCCGGATTCGGACCAAGTGGAGAAGGATATTTCAGACTGACTGCTTTTTGGTTCAGCCGAAAATACGAAAAAAGCATTGAGCGAATTAAAGCTTTGTAAAAAGCAGACCGGGGAAAGGAAGATAGGTGATACGATGAAACAATCCATTCGTTTGGCACTGATTAGTGCCCTTGCATTAGTTTTGTGCCTTGTGCCGGGAAAATATACATTTGCCGATTCGGTGTCGGTAAAACCATTTCTCGCATTTGGCGCAGATTTATCAACGAAAGAAAAAGCGCGGGTAATGAAGCAGTTTGGAATTACAAATGAAGAGCTTGCAGATTACCAGACAATCACAGTGACAAACAAGGAGGAGCATCAGTATCTGGATGAATATCTTGCTTCCAAAGTAATTGGAACGAGAGCGTTATCGTCGGTTATGATTGAAGAGGCAGATGCCGGCGGCGGAATTGAGGTAGAGACACATAACATTTCTTTCTGCAAAGCAAGGAAATGTATACGAATGCCCTTGTGACCGCCGGAATTTCGGATGCCAAAGTGACGGTTGCCGGACCGTTTCCAATTTCCGGTACAGTCGCTTTGGTTGGTGCGATGAAGGCTTACGGTGAGATGACCGGCGAAGGAGTCGATGAGGCGAGTTCCGATGCGGCGACCAATGAGTTGGTAGCAACAAGTGAGGCGGCAAACGACATCGGTAAGGAAAAGGGCGCTCAGTTTGTGGCACTTTTGAAAGACAAAGTAGTCAGCGGCGATTTGACATCGGAAGATGAAATAAAAGACGCAATTAATGAAGCTGAAAAAAGAATTGAATGTTTCCATTGATGATGAGATGAAAACCAAGATGGTTTCATTGATGAAAAAGATTGGCGGACTGGATTTAGACCTTGGTAAAATTCAAAATCAGGCGCAGAATGTCTATGAAAAAATTAAAGACATGGGAATTGATTTGGATGATGCCAAAGGAATCTGGGCGAAAATCTGTGATTTCTTCGTCATGATAGGAAAAGCAATTGCTGACTTCTTCTCGAACTTGTTCTAGGTAAAATCAAGCAAAATTTAAAACTGTAATATTTGACATTATGAAAAACTGCTGTCTTAGAAAAAAATACTAAGGCAAAGACAGTTTTTTTGCCGTCAGGAATAGAAACATTAGTAATTTGGGTATGCTAACAAGAAAACAAGTACTGGAGGCATTGCTTTGGAAAAGGAAAAAGAGGAGTTTAAGCCCTTTGTTCCGGCGGAAAGAGAAATGAAGGAATTTAGCATAACCGCTGTGATTGTCGGTGTTTTGTTAGCCGTTGTTTTTGGTGCGGCAAATGCATACCTTGGACTTCGTGTGGGAATGACGGTGTCGGCGTCAATTCCGGCGGCGGTTGTATCAATGGGGATTCTGCGCGGTTTCTTCGCGCCGTAATTCCATCTTAGAAAGTAATCTGGTGCAGACAATTGGCTCGGCAGGGAGTCATTAGCGGCAGGTGCCATTTTTACGCCGCCTGCATTATTTTTGTGGGCAGAAGAAGGGAAGGCGGAGACGCCGGATTTGTTTACCATCACAGCTCTTGCTTTGTGTGGCGGCGTTCTTGGTGTGCTTTTTTATGGTTCCGCTGCGAAAGGCATTAATTGTAAAAAAGAACATGGGGTGCTGCCATATCCGGAAGGAACGGCGTGTGCGGATGTGCTGTTAGCCGGTGAAGAGGGTGGAAGTGGTGCAAAAACGGTATTCTTTGGCATGGGCTTTGCCGCCTTGGTTAAGTATGTGGTGGATGGAATGAAGGTGATTCCGGGAGCGGTTATGGTGCCCGTTAATTCCTTAAAAACATTGTTTTCCGTACAGGTATATCCCGCACTTATGGGAGTGGGATATATATGCGGAATCGAATTGCCTCGTATATGTTTGCGGGAGCGGTTCTTGGCTGGTTTGTTTTGATTCCCTGCAATTGTGTCTTTTGGCGGTGAAAGTGTTTTGTATCCCGGTACGGTGCCAATCACAACTCTTTATAACGAGGGCGGGGCAAGTGCTATCTGGAGTTCTTATATCCGATATATTGGGCGGGAGCTGTGGCGGCAGGAGGCATTATCAGCCTAGTGAAAACTCTGCCGCTTTTATTTTCTACATTTTATGAAGCGGTGAAGGCGCACGAAGTGGAAAAGAAAAAAGCGAAAAGCGAACGGAAAGGGATTTAGATATTCGGTTTGTCATTGGAGGAATTATTCTATTTGCCTTACTCATCTGGCTTGTTCCAACACTTCCGATTTCGTTTTTCGGGGCATGGCTTGTCATTTTATTTGGCTTTTCTTTGCAACCGTATCTTCGCGCATGGTCGGACTGGTGGGCAGTAAAGCAATAATCCGGTTTCCGGTATGACGATTGCGACTTTGTTACTCGTGACGGCATGGTTAAAGGCGACAAATACCATCGGCATGCCGGGGATGATAGCGAGCAATTTCAATTGCTTCCGTAATCTGTATTGTGGCGGCACTTGCCGGTGATACTTCGCAGGATTTAAAAACAGGTTTTTTACTGGGGGCAACGCCGAGACGCCGACAGATTGGCGAGTTGATTGGCGTGGCTGTGTCGGCAGTTACGATTGGCGGCGTGATGATGCTTTTTAAATCAGGCGTGGCAGTTTGGCAGTGAGGCGTTAGCGGCACCGCAGCAACTCTTATGAAAAATGATTACCGAGGGTGTCATGGAGGAAATCTTCCGTGGACGTTGATTTTTATTGGTGTTTTTATCGGTGTGGCGGTTGAAATTATGGGTGTTCCGGTTCTTCCGGTGGCAATTGGACTGTATCTGCCGTTTGAATTATCGGCTTCGATTTTGGTGGGAGGAATTTTGCGTTATGTTTCATCACGGAAAAAGAAAAGATGCCGAAGGAGGAATATTATTCTGCTCCGGTCTGATTGCGGAGAGGGGTTGATGGGAATTGTTCTTGCACTTTTGGCGGTCTTTGGAAAAAGTGATAAAATTGATTTGTCGCATTGGATGGATACCGGAATTTTCGGTGCCGCAAAGACTTGTGTTTGTGATTCTTTGCCTGTATCCTGATTTCTGCAAGAGAAAAGAAAAAGCCCGCGGACTGATTACGCCCGCAGGTCAAAATTGTATCGTTTCATATCACCGATTGGTGCCTTGTTTGTTGCCAGAAAATCGTTGACAATATCGACTTCCTTTTCTTTGAGCGAAAGTTCAGAGGTGCGAGGCGTAACCCTGTGCGTTAATGGCATCCTGCAAAAGTTCTACATTGCGCTCGAATAAATGAAGCGTATCTTTTTCAGAAACAAAAAGTTTAACGAAACCGGGGTGTTTTCTTTGGCAATCCGGATATCTAAGGTGCCAAGATGTTCCATGTCAAGGTGGAGCAGGACCTTTAAGTTATCCGGGTTCTTTTTCAAAGGCTTCCTTGCGTGTCATCACATACAAATCCGCATGTGCATTTTGGTTTTGCAGTTTAATCGGAAGCTGAATATAAGGAAATGTCTCGTTTAGCGTTTTCATAAAGTTTAGGTTTTCTGTCATGTCGGAGGCAGAAGATGAAAGTTTGCTAAAGACATCTTTGCCTAACACGGTTTCGCTGAAATGAGAGAGCGTTTCCCACTCTTTTGCCATTTTCGCATATGTTTCCGTGAGCGCACCGGGCTCTTTTAGCTGTTTTGGTGAAATCGTCCAGTTGGAAAGAAACTGTCCCTTAACAAGTTTTCGAAAGGCATCCGAGGATATAAGTTTTCCTGCCGCTCATCGGTGAGGTTAGGAAGCATTTGTTTTACCTCGGTTAGAAAACGGCTGACCGAAAGTGTACCATCGGCAAGCTGTTTTTTGCGGCTTCGGAAAAAGGAAGGTCACGTAACTGCTCGTGGACTGCCGCGCGTTCTTCCTCCGGGAGATAGGCACCTACTTCTTCTTTGGAAAAAGCGAGAGTTTCCGGTTCCGGTGTGTTTTTTGTTCCCACGGATTCGGTCAAATTGTTAATCAGATTCTTTACCCGCGAAAACAGGGTGGAAGTTTCTGCGTCCGCTGTGCCATTGCCGCCATCTTGAACAGGATTTCCCGTGGTATTTGCGGCTTCTTCACCGGTTTCCGGGATAGGTGCTTCTGAATTTTCCTCTGCGGATACGGCGGCGGCTTCGTTTGGCTGTTCAGTCATTTCCGGCACGGTCACACCCTCTAACGCTAAGTCTAAGAGAGCGGAAGCGGTTTCTTTTTGCCAACGCAGAACCTGACTGCCGATTGCGTGAAGCATATCACCAATCGAATCGGTGAGCGTATCCATTTTATATAATAACTGGTGCGTCTGGTTCTGGTAGTTCTCAAACTGGAGAACGGACTCGTTTGTCATCGGCAGTCCCAGACATTTCATCGTGATAACGGAGTGAACGTCGGCTTCCGGGTACTGGGCACACAACTGAATCGATGCCATAATGTTTTCACGGCTGATGGACTGGCTATTGCTAAGAAGACTGCGCACCACATCCAAATTACGCGGAGAGCGTGGGAGTAAAGCTTCCTCAAGTGCCCGGGCAATGGTATCTTCCATATTTAACAAATAAGCGCCTGTAGTCGCTTTCATGTAAATGGTGTTATTTTCAAGACCGGTAATCAGAAAAGCGACCTTTTGCCCGATGGAATACTGGTTAGCATCGGGAAGCTGACCGGTAAAGGATGATCCGTCTTCCATGGAAAGGGTAATATCATTTCCGTGGATATCACTAATGACACCCCGCAGTGTCTGTCCCTCACGCAGATGCGGTGTGGAATTTCCGGAGCGGTAGGTTCTTGTCTGGGAACGGATTCCCTGCGAGGAACCACCATTGTTCTGAATGGAATTACTGATAATTGGCATAGCGCTCTCCTTTCTTTTTATGAAAACATTTTACCTTTTGACCCTAATACGATTATATGCTAAAATAAAAATGAACGCAATATTTAGGAGGAAAGACCATGAAACCATTTATGGATAGCGATTTTTTACTACAAACCGATACAGCAAAAAAACTGTATCATGATTATGCCAAACAGGTGCCGGTGTTAGATTATCATTGTCATCTCGTCCCAAAGGAAATTGCAGAGGATATACATTTTAAAAATATGACGGAGCTGTGGTTAGGAGCTGACCATTATAAGTGGCGTGTCATGCGCTCAAATGGTGTCGATGAATATTTCATCACAGGGGATGCCCCGGACGAAGAAAAGTTTCACGCTTTTGCCAAAGCCCCTGCCAAACTGCATTGGTAATCCGATGTATCATTGGTGTCATTTGGAACTACAAAGATATTTCGGCATAAATGAGACTTTATCTGAGAAGAATTGGAAAGAAATTTATGATAAATGCAATGAAATTTTGCAAAAACCGGAAATGTCAGCAAAAAATCTGATCCGTATGTCCGGTGTTACGCTCGTTTGTACGACAGATGACCCGATTGATGATTTACATTATCACGAGCAGATTGCGACCGATTCTGATTTTGATGTGCAGGTTTTGCCGGCATGGCGTCCGGACCTTGCGATGAGTCCGGAAAAAGAAGGATTTGTTTCTTACATTCAGAAACTTGGTGAAGTAAGCGGCGTTACCATTACGGATTTTACAACGCTCAAAGAAGCACTTGGCAAACGCTTGGATTATTTTTTCTGAGAGAGGTTGTGTAGTTTCTGACCACGGGTTGGATTATGCAGAGTTTTGCCCGCTTAGTGAGGAAGAAGAAAATGCACTGGTAAAGAAAAGCCTTGCCGGTGAGACTTTGACCGAAGAGGAATTAAAACAGTATCGCACAATGTGTATGCTGTTTTTAGGTGCTGAGTACAAAAAGAGAAACTGGGTTATGCGACTTCACTATGGTGCAAAGCGCGAGAATAACGAGCTGGTATTTAAGAGTGCCGGTGCCAACGCCGGAATCGACTGCATTAATCCAAAAGGATTTGTTGCAGAAGTCGCAGACTTTATGAATGCCTTGAACCGCGAGGGAAATCTTCCGAAAACAATTATTTATTCCTTAAATCCAACCGACAATGCATTGATTGGAACGATGATTGGATGTTTCCAGGGAGATGGCGTGCGTGGCAAAATCCAGCAGGGTGTTGCCTGGTGGTTCAATGACCACAAATACGGTATGGAAGAGCATATGAAATCACTGGCTTCTTTAAGCCTTCTTGGCAATTTTATCGGAATGCTGACCGATTCGAGAAGTTTTGTATCGTACCCTCGTCATGAGTATTTCCGCCGTATTTTATGCAATTATATCGGAAACCTTGTGGAAAATGGAGAGTATCCGGAGGATTATGATCTCTTAGGAGAAATCGTGAAAAATATTTCATATTACAATGCAGTGAATTATTTTGGATTTGACTTAAAATAAGAAAGGAAACAGTTTTATGTTTGAATTGGTAAAGGAACACAGGCCGCGAGCCTTTACATTGTGCCGGGGGCGGATGATTTTGCGGGACTTTCCCATGTGGCAGAAAAAATCCAGAAAGATATTGAACTTGTCACAGGGGTGGCACCCAAAATTTGTGATGCGATGCCGGAGGGATATTCGATAATTCCGGGTACCATTGGAAAAAATCCGGTGATTGATGAAATGATTGCAAATGGGAAACTAAATGTTTCTCAATTAGATGGAAAACGAGAGAGTTATGCTCTTTGTCTTGTGGACGGTGATAAACTGGTGATTGCCGGAACAGAGACTGTGGCAACTTTGCATGGTATGTATCACATTTCCGAAAAAATCGGTGTATCACCATGGGTGTACTGGGGAGATGCTATTCCGCGCAAACAGGCAGAGATTGTCTGGAATGAGAGCATCGAATTTACCTCAAAAGAGCCTTCGGTTAAATTCCGTGGATTCTTTATGAATGATGAGTGGCCGTCTCTTGGTAACTTTGTCATGAATACGTTTGGTGATTTTAACGTGAAATTTTATCACCAGGTATTTGACCTTTTGCTCCGTTTAAAGGGCAATTATTTCTGGCCGGCGATGTGGTCTGCTTCTTTGTGTTTGGATGGAAGCAAAGAGGATCCACTGGCAAATGTAAAATTAGCGACAGACCTAGGAATTACGATTGGAAATTCTCATCATGAACCTTTGATGCGCTCCAGTGAAGAATGGGATAAAGTAAAGACCGATACGAACAATGTCGGTTATGGAAAAGACTGGAATTATTATACCAATGGCGAAGGCTTGTACCGTTACTGGGAAGATGGCGTAGAGAGAAACAAAGACTTTAAACATATGATTACGATTGGTATGCGTGGTGAGCGTGATACGACAATGCTTCCGGAAGGTTCCTCGATTCAGGAAAATGTGGAACTGCTTCGCAAGATTATTGCAGACCAGTTAGAGATTATTAAGGCAAAAGGCTGTGATGACATGCCAAAGATGTTTTGCCCTTTACAAAGAGGTAGAAGATTATTATTACGGCGGCGATGGCGTAGAAGGTTTAAAAGACTGGGATGCGCTTGATGACACCATTCTTCTTTTGTCGGACGATAACTTTGGAAATGTGCGTACACTGCCGACAAAGGAAAACTGCGATAGAAAAGCCGGTTTTGGTCTGTATTATCATTTTGATTATCATGGTTCGCCGGTTTCCTATGAATGGGTTAATTCGACACCGCTTCCAAAAAGTATGGGAGCAGACTTACCATGGCATATGAGTACGGCATCAAAGATTTGTGGATTGTCAATGTCGGTGATATCCGTCCACAGGAACTTCCTCTTTCCTACTACATGGCACTTGCTTATGATTATGAGGGAATGGGAATCAATCATCCAAATGAAACCGATGATTTCATCCGCGGCTGGGTAGAAGAGCAGTTTGGCGGCGTTGTAGAAGATGACGATGTCAAAGAAGAAATTGTTTCTGTTTTGAAAGCATATACAAGAATGCATGGTAACCGCCGTCCGGAAGTAACATATCCGGATACCTATCATGTGACACACTACGGTGAAAGCAGTAAAATGATTCATCTCTGCCACCGCATTAAGAAGATGGCAGATGACATTGATGGCAAACTTCCGGAAGAAGCAAAGGCAAGCTATTATGGACTTGTTTATTATCCGGCAGTTGCAGGGGGCAAATGTTCAGTTGATGAATCTGTATGCGGCGAAGAATCAATTTTATGCGAAGTATGGTGTGGCGGCGAACAAATGATTATGCGGAAAAAAGTAAAACAATGCATTACATACGATGAAGAACTGACAAATTATTATAATAAAGAAATGGCAGATGGCAAATGGGATGGCATGATGCTTTCGGCGCACATCGGTTTTACGCATTGGAATGATGAGGACTGGAAGTACCCGGAGACCGTTCAGGGAGCTGTATCGGATGAGAATAAGTCGCTTGTTCATGCAAACCGATTCCGATTGCTTTGTATCGGAAGGGGAGGTTTCTCTTCCTGAGTTTACTTCTGTTGGTGAAGAAACATATCTGCTTCAAAGCTGCGAATGCCAAAGATGCTTTTACTTGATGTGACACTTACATGCGAAGATGATTTTGTTTCGATTCGTGAATTATCCTGTGGTCCACAGTCTGTCCGCAATTTTGAGGTGTCCGTTGACTTTTCAAAACTTACCGGAACAAAAGAGTCTGAAATCCTTGTTCAGGCGGAAGGCTGTGAAGTGAAAGTAAAAAGTAAAAGCAGTTGTAGTAACGGAGAAGTCGCCTCCGATGACATTTGTAGAGCGCGATGGTATTGTCTCGATGGAGGCAGAACATTTTGCGCCGAATGAATCAAAAGATGGTAAGGAATGGAAATGCCTGAAAGAATATGGTAAAACCCTTTCTTCTATGAAAGTGTACCCGATGGGAACAAACTTTGACAAACCGGGCGAGGGACCAAGTCTTTCTTATTCCGTTTTGATTCGTGAGGGCGGTGAGTACACACTGCGTGTGATTACAGCACCGACGAACAGTTTGGAAGATGGACGCAATATGCGGTATGCCGTTTCTTTTGATGACGGCAGTGCGAGTGAAGTTAAGACTGTTCTTGATGAGCATTATAACATTGGTGGCGGCCACAGCCGTGCCAGAGACTGGGCAGAGGGTGTTTTAAATAACTGCCACTATGGAGAAACGAAGGTAACATTGGATAAGGGTGTACATACGATTCATATCTATGGTATGGAATCCGGTTTGGTTTTGCAGAAGCTTGTGCTTAGTCATGAGGAGATGCCAAAGAATCTTACTTTGGACCGACCGAGAGTGGGGTTGTGAGATAGGATTTTGATTTGTTGTAGAGTGCCAATTTCCTCTTTATGGGATTAATTGGCACTTTTTACCATTCATGTGCAAAAAACAACCGTTCATAAATAAAAATCGTTGAAATAGAATGAATTTGTTATAATGATATTGAACCTGAAAATATAAGACATAAGAAAGGATATTATATTATGTTATTGCGTATTGCGTATTGTGATGATGAGATTGAGAATGGTAAAAGATAAGGGATTATATTAATCAGTTAATGATTCAGATAGAAGTAGAATTTGAATTGGATTTTTATGTATCTGGAACTGTATTACTGGAAAATGTAAAAAACAAAATGATTATTATGATATGGTACTTCTCGATATGGAAATGCCTGATATGAATGGAATTGAGATTGCGGAAAAAATTCGAGAACTGGTATCAAGAGAGGTACTTATTACTTTTCTTACCAGTTATCCGGAGTATATGCAGAAAAGTTTTGGTGTTCAGGCATTTCAATATTTATTAAAGCCAATTACTTATGATGTTTTTAAAAGGAAATAATCCGAACAATACAGTATATTGAAAAGATAATGAAAGTATACTTGTTACTGACGGTGATACCGGTTATGAAACGGCTGTGCGTCTGAAAAATATTGTTGCTATTGAGAAACAAAAGGGAAATGCGGTAATGGAAATTACTTTAGAGAAATCGAAAATGAATGCGAAAGGTAATATTTCGGATTATGAAGATAAGCTTGTTGAAAATCATTTCATACGAATTAGCAGAAATTGCATTGTTAATATGAAATTTATTCATTCTTTTTTTGAACGGGAAATTCGGATGACAACTGGTAAACGAGTCGAGATGAGTAGGAGAAAAATTACCGAGGTTAAAGAAGTATTTACAAAGTATTTGGTGTTAGGAGGAAATCACAAATGACAGCATTGTATATCGTTTCTTGTGTATTTGATGCGTTTGTAATTTATCTTTTGTTTGAAGATATTTTGGAGAAAAGAAAATCAAGCGTGAATAAATGGATTTTGATGCTAGCTTTGCTTGCGCAAAGACAATTTATTTCATCATTGATATTAAATAAGACGCAGTCTGTTTATGCACGATTGATAGTTATGATTGTGGGGACTTTTCTTCTTACGCTTTTTTATGAAACAGATTTAGTGAAACGTTTTTTTGCAATGGCAGTATTTATTGGTTTTTCTATAATTGCGGAGGGAATTGCCGAGGTTGTAATGGTGTTATTGGGAATAAACAAAGGTGAAGAGGAAGAAATAATAGCATTGTTTTTAGTTGAAATATTTCTTCTTTTGCTTGTATTGTTTAAAAAGATATTTACGAAAAGAGAGGGAAATATTCCGATTAAATACCAGGTTGGTTTTTTGATTGTACCTGTGCTAAGTGTTGTAGTAATAAATGGTATGGTATCCGGTCAACCAACAATTTCATGGTTGTTTGGTGTGATAAGTCTTCTTATATTGAATATGGTTTCTTATTATCTTTTGAATACGTTGACCGGGTATATTACCGAGCAGAGCAATAAAGAACAAATGGAGAGACAGATTAAAACGCAAAAGGAAAAAAATATGAACAGTTAGCAAGTTCTTTTTATTCAAGGAAATCGACTGATTCATGATGTGAATAAGCATAATCAAATGATTAAAAAGTATCTGGAAGAATCTGATTATGAGGAAGCAATCAATTATATCGAGAAAATAGATGATTCGTTTGCGGAGTTATATTCTTCAGTTAATACGGGAAATTTGGTTGTGGATTCAATTATTGGCAGGTTTAAGGAACGGTTGGAACAGATTGGGTGTGCTGTTGAGTTATCTGTTAAGATAAATAAAAATCGAAAAATCATGGATGATTATGATTTGGTAGTTGTACTTGGAAATGTAACTGATAACATTATAGAGGCAGTGACATGTGGCGAAAAGAAGCGTTCATACGTTGAAATGAAATTAGAGATGACACATACATCGTTTGTTTTTATGCTAAAAATAGTGTTTCGTCTGAAAAGAAAAAAGAAAAGAATAAGTGGTTTCATGGGTTGGGATTAAGCAATGTTAAGGATACCGTGGAAAATTATGGAGGAACTATGCTTGTCAGCCACACAAAAGAATCTTACGAGACGATGATTCAGGTGCCGATTCGGGAGGAATAAAGATGGTGAGCAGTATGATTACAAATCATTTGATAAAAAGCATCGATTATAGAGGAAAAACAACGCGAGCTATATGAGTATTCAATAAAATCCTTGTTTGGAAATGCTTTGAATATTGTTTCGTGTCTTGCGATTGGCGTATTATGTGGAGAGTGCGTTCGTGCAATTATTTTTCTACTTGTCATGGCTCCGCTTAGAAGTTCGATTGGAGGATGTCATCTAAAAAGCTCCCTTTTATGTTTTTTACTTCTTGCGCAATTGTGTTAGTTTGTATTTTTTTACCCAATTATTTGATTTTTCTGCCTGACTGGTTTTATTTGCTAATGGCGGGAATTGGCATGGGGCTAATTTCTATTATTGCGCCAGTTGACTGTATTGAGAAACCTATGGATATGGAAGATAAAAAGAAAATGCATATTCGGGTAAGATATTTAATTTGTTTATTGTTTGTATTGTATTTTGTTTTGTATATATTCGGAAAAAAAGCAACTATGTGTCGAACTAGTATTAGTTGTAGAGTGCGCGTTAGCTACATTAATTATAGAATTAATACGAAAATATTTTACAAAAAACACGATTGATTGAGAAATTAATCGTATTTTTTTACCGTTCATGTGCGAAAAACGACCGTTCATAAAAAACGGTTACAAATATTATGTTGTGTTAAAATGAGTAACGTAAAAAATATACTGGGGAGGACAAAAGATGTTAAAAAAATGGTTAGAAAATTTGGAAAGAATTTTCTTTGCGTTGGCACTTGCTGTTGGGGTTATTTCAACCTCTCAAGTATGTCATTTCTTTTTGAATCAACCAGAGGTTCCCGACCAAATGAAAAAATTGGTAGACAAACGGAAAAGTAGAGGGCTAAAGGTTGTTAGCGTAAGGGAGGTGACAGAATGTATTCAGATATGATTTACAGAGTAATGATTGAAAAAAGCGTTCTTTTTCATATGGTAGTGGAATACCGAAAAGAACGCATACATAAAAGTAACAAATTAATTATATGATACAGCTAGAAAGCTGTAAAGTAAAAAAAGAAGGAGAGATAAAAATGTTCAGAAAAATTAAAAAGGTATTTTGTTGTTCGATGATATTGTCATTAGTAGTGTCGAGTCTTGCTTTTTCTTTGCATCGTCGCCTAATTATTATGGAAAGAATTACACATACACAAAATCAAAAACTATTGCGAAAATGGAAGCAGAAGGAAATGGTAATACAGCAAGTACTACCGTTACAAATATTGCAAAAAGCAAGCGTTATTATTCTGCTTATGTTAATAGACGGTATGCTGACAGCAATAGTGTAATTGAAAAATCAGCAAAGGAAACAACTGTTCTTTTGCAGGGAACAAAATATCAGTTGCAGTTGCAAGATACCGCAAAGCACGGACAATCGCGAGCATTATCATAAAGCCATGTCATGGAACTGTTCTATGCGACCAAGCGGTAACGGCTATACTGCATTTTTGGCTGACACGATTAGTTACACGATAAAGCAAAGTAAGTAAATTTTAGTAAATATGTTTTGGAATAAAAGGATTTTATCAATTTAAAATCCCTTTATTCTGAAACATATTTTATAGGGAGGAATTATATATGGCTAGAAGTTCACGAATCATAATAATCTTTGTTGTTATCACGTTGATACTGGGAATTGGCTGCCTGTTTCTTATTGATTTTTCAGGTGATGCTCAGAACTTGCAGAACGCTCAAAAAGAATACTGTGACAGAAGTGGAGAATGATGCGCCTGGAAACAAAAAAAGTTGAGGCAGACAGATGGTCCGTTATTGAAGGGCGTTTAAGTATTTTCTCGGATACGGAATTAAAGAAAAAAAAAGAGTAAACTGGTTGTTCCGGCTGTCTATGAAGGAGAGAAAGTTCGGTCGTTGGATGTTACATGCAGTGAGGGGACATTTTCCAATTATCTTACATATGTAGAAATTGAAGAGGGGCTGGAAATGATTGAAGATGCTTTTGTGTCATGTCCGAATTTAAAGACGGTTATAATTCCTGACAGTGTAAAGAAAATATACAAGTACGAATTCATGGATTGCAAAGATAAAGTTACTCTTTATGTAAAAAAACACTCTTACGCAGAAAAAATGGGCAAAAAAGCATAAAATTAAGTATGCGTACGGAAAACCAAAGGAGGGAGCATAAATGGTTTTTAAGAATGTAACGGATTTGATGAAAAGGCATACAGCGCTTTTTGTTATTTTGCTGATTTCACAGATTTTGCGCTGCTTAGCATCTTTTTTGTTTTTGGAGTTTTTCAAAATAATTTGTATGAGTTATGTGATAACCATGACTCGAAGTCTTTAGAGGCGACAATTGATAATCAAAAAATAACGAGTGATGATATAAATAAGATTTTTATGACCATGGTAGAAGAAGAAATACCGATTGATTATTTTTTTTATGTGGAAGCGGAAAGCAAAGATGGGAAAAAGTCATTTTTAGATCGTGCTCAATATAAAAAATGGTAAATATGGTTATAGTGATTCGGTCTATGAAAATATGAAGTACGGATTACAGGGAAGCTATTATGAAGATAAAGACTACAGAAATAAAAATAAAGTTGTTGTAATCGATGGAGAAGATAAAAAAGATGTAGGAGATACGATTGTTTTAGGAGAGGAAACATTTGATATTATTGGCAAAGATGATATAAATGATCCGGGTGAGTATGAAATTCCATTTACTGCGTTTCCTAAGAATTGTGTATGGATACGATTAAACTTTGGGTTGACTCAATTGCCGACACGAGCGCAGTATGAAACATTCCGTGATTTGCTTTTTATCGTATGGTCGCAAACCGGCAGAATTTTATGTCTCGAATAATGCGGATTTAAGACAAGAGTATTCGATGCTTGTGGTTAGTGCGTTACTCGCAATTTTAGCGAGCGTTAATATGTATATGATTTATCGTTTTATTTTTAAGAAAAAGACGAAAGAAACTTGCTGTTTTTTTATTATGTGGTGCGCAAAGAAGAAACGTGCCCGGATGTTATTTTTTACTGAAATTTTATGTAATATGTTATGCGTTGTAATTGTGGCAACAGGCTTGTTTCGGTTTGTGGTTTTCCCACAAATGCTTACTTGGTTTAAGTATGTGGACCGAATATACGGTATAAAAAGAATACGGCACGATTATAGAATTTTTCTTTTGTCGTATTGCTTATTGGGTATGCTTTGTCATTTTCTATTACCAGAAAAAGTATCCTGGATTTTAAAAGGGGGAATTATAATGGGAATATTAGCAATTGGTGAATATATCAAGCATTGGAAAAGAAATGTTTTTGTTGTTATACAGATTTCCGTCTTCTTTGCTTGTATTGTGTGTGTCAGTTACCATGTTGGCGACAATATTCAGGGCATATAAACCGGTACAGCATATGGCGGATAAAAAAGGAATTTATGTAACATCTTTTTGGTTATCATGGAGTAAATGCAAAGGATATAGCAAACGGCATGAAAAAGGTTGAATCCGTTTATTCGTGGGGAGTACCACGCTGAGTAATCAAGATGAAAATGCGGATATGATTACGGCTGTTTATCCGGAAGATGTTTTGAATGATTATGCACCCGATTTATCAGAGGGAAAGTGGCTGACAGATGCGGACGATAAAAAGGTGTTCTGCCGGTCGTGATTTCGGAAAATTCATATGGGTGGAGAACCGGGAGTATGTTGAATTTTCAACAAATCGATGAAAGCGGAAAAACAAAGAATATAAAAGCGGAAGTTGTTGGCGTTATGGAAGAAGGAACAAATGTAATTGGACATGATTTTGGTCAGGGTCAAATTTTGCAGAACGATTACAGAGATATTTATTCCACATACCGCTATGAGCAGGAGAAGAGTGTTCTGATTTTGACTGGGGAACAAAAGGCAAAAAGAAAATGGTGTTACCTATACGTTTAATCAGGATCATTTTATCGTGTATCAGGATGATATAACAAAATACGAAATGAGTTCCAATAGTCATGCTTTGAAAAGAACTCTGGGGACGGAAATGATGGAACTACGATTGACAGCTCGTTACAAGAGTTTATGAAAAATACAAAACATCATTTGCAAAAAAGAATCAATGATGTATTTGCCGGTGTTGATATGTGTGCTGATTATCACGATTATTAGTATTGTTAATGTATGCGCCTTAAATATGTCAGATGATTTATATCACAATGCGATATTTAGTCTGCTTGGACTTCCGTGGAGACGATGTGTATCTTTCTCGGTAATACAAAGTTTTTTTTTACCGCATTTTTCTCTGTGGTAATGTTTTTTTGCTTTATTTGCGACGGTTCAAAAATTAAATTTGACAGAATATTTACTGATTAAGTTAGACTGGGTAACGGTCGTTTCTATGGTGGTTATGCTGGTGGTGTTATGTTTTGTGCATTGATTGTTCCATATATTATTTTATGCAAAAAGCAGCCGGTTGAAGTTTTTCGGGATAGGGAAAGGAGAATAAAATGATTTCGATTAAGAATTTAGTGAAAATATATAATAAAGGAAAAGGAAATGAATATAAGGCTTTAAAAGGAATTGATTTTCAGGTTCAGGATGGAGAACTGGTAGCGGTTATTGGAAAATCCGGTGCCGGTAAATCCACTTTGCTCGCATGTTTTGGCAGGGATTGATAGCTTTGAGAGCGGCAGTTACCACGTTGGAAACCAAGATGTGGGACAGATGTCGGAAAAACAATTGGCGGAGTTTCGAAACAAAAGTATTGGAATGGTTATGCAGGATTTTGCTTTGATAGAAGAATATACCGTGCAGGAAAATCTTCTGGTTCCGCTTATTTTCGGTAAGGTGAAAAAAAGAGAGCAAAGTAAAAAGATTATGGATGTTTTGGAAAAGGTAAACATCGCGGAATTGAAAGACAAACGGGTCAATCAATTGTCCGGCGGGCAGAAACAAAGAGTAGCGATTGCCAGAGCCCTTATTAATTCTCCGGAGTATATTTTGGCAGATGAGCCTACAGGGGCACTCGATAGCAATACATCGGATGACATCATGGATGTGTTTGAGGAGTTAAATAAAAATGGGCATACGGTTATCATAGTCACGCATGATAATGGTGTGGGCGCCAGATGTCAGAGAGTGATTGAGATAAAAGACGGAGAAGTGTTGTCTGAATAATAAAAATGCAACTTATTCGCTGTCTCAATCGTATTGTTTACATAGAGGCAGCGAATAAATTACAAATAGGAGGTTTGTTAGTATGAAAAAACAATATTATTAACGGCATTAGGAATTTCTTTGCATGGTTGCAAAGAACATCAAGAACAAAGGCCGCAGAAAAGGTGTCGGGGAAATATCATTATGAAATCATAAATAGTACCCAAAAGACAGCAAAGCGCTTACCAAAGTGGAGCAACCGGGGGACACAAGTGATTCTTCCATCAAGTATTGATGGCTATACAATTGTTCAATTGGGAACTATGAAGGAAAACAATTACCATTTTGCCAGTGCGTCTACTCTTCGATTGGAAGGAAAGGCAGAGTTGTTTTCTGCCGCAGATGCAGAAAAAGTGACAGAGTTGACGATACCATCCAAAGTAGAAAAAATCGGTGTGATGTCATTTCAAGGTTGTAAAAAATCAAGAAGGTTACTCTGCCGAAGGCATTAACACATATTGGTTCCAATGCATTTAACGGATGTGAGTCCTTGCAGAACATTACGATTCCGAAAAAAGTAAAGGGATTGGGAGTGGTGCATTTATGAAATGTGCAAAGCACTAAAAAAAAAAGTTACGCTAAAGATGAGTAAAGCAACGATTGGCTCAGAAGCATTTTCTACGGATGTTACGGATGGTTATGATGCAAATGGTAACCCCAAAATCATAAAAAAAGCCACCTTACCAAGATTGTTATGCCGTATAAGTATAAGGGGCTTTTAAAAGAAAGAGCTTTCTGTGGTTATGTTGGAACTTCTTTTTACATGGCGTGATTTTAATACCTATAACGAGGGCTTTTTTGCGTGGATGCAAAACCTTAAAAAATATTGTATTTCCAAAGAATCTGAAAACGATTGATATTCCAAAACATTGCCTGGATGATTCGCTGTCTACATTAAAACCATTGGTGATTCCGGAGGGCGTTAAGGCGGTATATGTCGGTCAGCATTGCAGAAATATAAAATGCATTACGGTAAGGGGAAAAAGACGGTATTATACGGTGATAGTGGCATGGGAGCAAAAATGATTTCTGTAGAAAAAGTAAATTGTAAAAAGGTTCAAAAACATGGAAGAAGATGAAAAAGTTTGTATGTCCGAATTTTGCTAAGAAGTTCAAAAGGATACAGAAAATATTGATACGGATGATTATTACACAAGAGAAATAGTGCATACGAAGAAAGTTAAGGTGGCGAAAACAAAATAATAAACATTGATAAAATTTGTTATGCAACTTATTTGCTGTCTCAATCGTATTGTTTACATAGAGGCAAAGAAATTAAGGCGTGAACAGGAGGAAGATATGAAAGTAAAAAGCAATCCGCATTTATAATGTTACTATTTAGCGTATTGATTTTTTGCTTGTGCTTGTTCAAAAAAGCAAACGAGAATACAGTCAAATGCAAATGTAAATATTGAAAAATTAATGTGGAATGACAATGTGGAAAAGTATGAGATGGATACAATTAAGTATTTATATAAGAAGTCATCTGACGGAAAATATGTATGGATTACTAAGGTAGAAGTTTCTGACAAATACACGTCAAATCAGTTGAAATTTCCTGAGAAAATAAATGAAAGTATTTTGGTTTGCGTTGGATTTGATTCAGATAATAGGGGTGAAAAACACATCAGATGTTGCATACAATGTGTTTGGAGATTCGATTATGGATGGCGATGATTTTCAATATTCGAAAACAGTGAATAAAATACACAGCGTTGTGCTTCCGGACAGTGTCTGTTCAATCGAAGATAATGCATT
>VOFD01002136.1_pt1 | contig 41890 bp, 49 predicted proteins | sample 5384101 | NCBI WGS metagenome assembly VOFD01 (sample SAMN12384723, study PRJNA508395) | human gut metagenome | isolation source: healthy gut C | host: Homo sapiens
AAGAGAATTTGTTGTTACTACCCCAACCGGCCAGCAAGATACCGACAACTCCAATGCTGGAAGCAGCCAATAGGAAGAACACGCCTACGTTAAAGTCCAGAATCGCTGCACCTTTATTAAAAGGAATACAAGCGAAAGTGAGGAACGAGGCGATAATCACCATGAATGGAGCCAGATTGTAGAGGAAGCGGTCGGCATCCTTCGGCATGAAGATTTCTTTGGTCATCATTTTGAGTACGTCACAGACCACTTGAATAGAACCCCATTTACCAACACGGTTCGGACCAAGACGACACTGGAAGAAACCGCAAACTTTACGCTCCATGTAGATCAATATGATAGCCAGGATGGCATATAGTCCTACGAGGCACACGCCGACAGCTACACATTCTATAAGATGGCTAATCCCTCCGGCATAATGGAGAGCAGTAGCTCATGTATCCAGTTTGTTACTATACTAAAGTCGAACATATATTCTTAATAATTAAGTATTTTATCTATCAATATCCGGAACGACATAATCTATTGTTCCGCCAATAGCAATTAAGTCGGCAATCTTTGTGCCCCGGCAAATGGTGTCAATTGCAGCAACAAGCGGCAATCCTGTAGCACGGTAGTGTAGGCGGTAAGGTGTTTTGTCACCCTTGGCTTTCAAGGAAGACACCAAATTCACCACGGCTTCCTTCTACTGCAGCATAATAACTGCCTTCCGGAACACGGATGATAGGCTTCATCTTCTCCTGATACGGGCCTTCGGGAATGTTGTCTATCAACTGCTCGATAATCTTCAGACTCTCCATGATTTCGTCCATACGTACCAGATAACGGGCGAAACAGTCTCCTTCCGTATAAACAATTTCTTTGAAATCTACTTTGTCGTATACACCGTATGGCATGTTTGCGTACGTCACACGCCCATCCTGAAGCACGGCCTGTACCCCCGGTGCAACCGAATGAGATTGCATCTTCACGGCTTAACACTCCGACGCCCTTCATACGGCTCTGAGCGATAATGTTGCCGGTAAATATGTCATGATATTCGTGGATGATTCCTCTCATATAAGGGATAAATTCTTTTACCCGCTTGACGAAGTTAGGATGAAGGTCGGCCTGTACACCGCCGATGGTATTGTAGTTCATGATCAGACGTCCGCCGCAAGTCTCTTCAAAAATATCGAGAATTTTTCACGATCACGGAAACCGTAGAAAAAGGCGGTCAATGCTCCCAAGTCCATAGCAAGACAAGAGTAGAACAATAAATGGGAATCGATACGTTGTAACTCATCCATAATAGTACGGATATACTTCACACGTTCGCTAACCTCAATACCCATAGCCTTTTCAATACACATACAAAGTGCATGACGGTTCTGGTGTGCGCCCAGATAGTCGAGGCGGTCAGTCAATGCCAATGTCTGCGGATATGTAAGACTCTCGTTCATTTTCTCGATACCCCGATGGATATAACCGCAGTTAGCATCGATCTTACGAATAATTTCACCTTCCAGAGAAACACGGAAGCGCATTACACCGTGAGTTGCAGGGTGTTGCGGACCGATGTTGACTACATATTCTTCTTCGCCGAACAGTTTCGTCTCTCTGTTCTTAATCGTTCCGTCCGGGTTCAGTTCTATTTCCTGAGTTGTATCGAACGTCTCTTCATTGGTCATACACAGCGGGTTATCCTTTTCCGGATCATTATCTTTGCGCATTGGATAACCTATCCAATCGTTACGCAGATAAAGCCGGCGCATGTCAGGATGACCGACAAAAGTGATACCGTAATAATCGAACACTTCCCGTTCATAGAAGTCGGCTATCTTCCATATATCGCTGACAGACGGAATTTCCGGTAGCTCGCGGTTGGTTGTCGCTGTTTTTAGTGCTATCCGTTCGCCTGTAATGGTAGATTCCAGATGGTAGACTACGCCTAAACCGCGGAGTTTTCCGGAGCGTCTTTCTCATCGGCTACTCCCCAATCCATACCGGTCAGGCATTCAAGGAAGTCCATTTGTTTTTCATTTCGCAAGCGCAGCATTTCGTCGTGTAACGCTGCAGGGACTATAAATTGTATTTCTTGCATAAATCCTTTTTAATACAGAATGTAGACTTATTCTTCATTTTTTAAATAATCCGGCTTCTTCTCTTTTCTGTTCACTCCACCAAAGAAACTTTTCTATCTTTACTTTGCGTTGCAGTTGCATCATGCCGTAATAAAATGCTTCCGGGCGGGGAGGGCATCCGGGAATATATACATCGACCGGAAGAATCTTGTCTACTCCGTTAACCACATGATAAGACTTCTTGAAAGGCCCTCCGCTGACAGCACATCCACCTACGGCAACTACATACTTCGGGTCCGGCATCTGATCGTATAGGCGTTTCAGTACAGGCGCCATCTTGTTTGTGATAGTTCCGCATACCATGATCATATCTGCTTGGCGCGGACTGGCACGGGCTACTTCAAATCCGAAACGCGCCATGTCATAGCGCGCGGCACCCAGTGCCATGAACTCGATACCGCAACAGCTTGTTGCGAACGTAAGCGGCCACAGCGAATTGCTGCGTCCCCAGTTGATGAAATCGTCCAGTACGCCGAGGGCAACATTGGCTCCTCCTGCATTAAGTTCTTTGACCAACTTTTCCAATGATTCATTGTCGATGAACTCCTCATACGGAATTGATTTTATTTTTGGCTTTTTGGTTATTTCCATTCCAAAGCTCCTTTCCTCCAGGCATAAGCAAGACCCAGAACTAAAATGATAAAGAAGAAGAGAACACTAATAAGTCCCTGTGGTCCCATGTCACGCATAACTACCGCCCACGGAAACAGTAAAGCAGTTTCGACATCGAACATAAGGAACAGGATAGCAAACAGGTAGTAACCTACGCGAAACTGCATCCATGATTTACCGCGCGTCGGGATACCACATTCATAAGCCTCAAACTTTTTGCAGATTGTATGAACGGGGAGAAATAGCACGCGAAAGAGCTACTACTACACCGACAAAAGCAAGCGCTGTCAGTAAAACAACAACTAACAATGTAAAATTCATAATCCAATAGCTGTTAAGATTGAATATTAGATAGAAATAAGCAATTAGTCTATTCGCCCTATGGAGAATAAAACCAACTGTAATAAAAGACGAGTAAAAGAGTCTACTGTACTGTAGGCTAAATGACAATCTTTCTTAACTCATATATATAATAGGAGATAGGATCATAATAGCACGTTGGGGGATGAGAAGATGAATGAGTGGTACGGTGTTTGAGAATTGTGATGTTCTCCGGAAAAAGCAACTGGCAACAGTATGCTTTTATTTGCCGGGACATGCGTGACGTCCGTATGACTCATATCGCAAGATTGGGTAGCGTAAAGGTTGTAAAGACGTTCTAAAGCATTGTGAATCGGACAATTTTGTGACACATAGCACTTCTCCTGCCGATAAGTCGGGGGGAAACTTTGCACATATCTTCCATTGCTCCATTAGTTGCACAATGGATGAGCAAAGCCAATACTAAAAGTAGTCCGAATTTTAAGCTTTGTTTCATCTTTCTCCTTTAACGGCTGCAAATATAGAACTAATATTTATACTTTTTGCAAAGTCCGAGTGGCAAAAAAGCTTTTTTTAACTCCGCTTCCAGAGGATTCGTTTTTTTTGGTCGGTACGGTTTCATAAATATCATTTTGAAATAAGGCTATTCTTTCTCCTGTATTTGTTAAAAGATGTAATAAAAAGAACGATTTACTTCTTTTTGACGAATTACCCAAAGAAAATTCATTTTTTTTGCAGACTAAGAAAGAACGCACTAATATGAAACGCACACTTTGGTTTACATTTTTCTCTTGAACTCCTTATTTTACCTCTATGCAGGTAATGAAAATGACTCTTTGTTGAAGGTGTTGGACAAAGTGATTTCTGAACGTTTGGTGTATACACAGAAAAAAGGAAGCCACCATAAAAGAATTGAAGACAAAAAGTCCGGACAGAACACTCCGGAAGATTTGTATAATTTGAATAAAGAGATTATCCATCAGTATGAAACTTTTGTCTGTGATTCGGCAGAACAATATATTCATGAGAATATTGAGATTGCAAAGAAGATGGGTAATGAGGAATATCTTTTGGAAGAGAAACTCCGTTTGGCTTTCGTCTATTCCCTATCCGGTTTGTTTATTCAGGCAAATGACATTTTTAAGTCAATTGAGTGTGCAGATTTACCCGATCATCTGAAAGCATTGTATTGTTGGAATAAGATACGCTATTATGAAAACCTCATTAAATATACGGATGATGTACGATTCTCTAAAGGATATATTGTAGAAAAAGAAGCTTATCGAGATACAGTCATGAGTATCTTGTTTAATGAGTCCGACGAGTACAGGAAAGAAAAAGCGGTGAAGCTTCAAGATAGTGGTGACACAAAAGAAGCACTTCAGATATTGACGCAAATATATGATAAACAGGAACCGGAGTCTCATGGATATGCTATGATGGCTATGGGACTTGCACGAATCTATCGGTTGATGAAAAATCCTGAATTGGAGGAAAAGTACCTGATACTGGCTGCTATGACAGATACGAAGTTGGCGGTGAAAGAGAATGAAGCATTGTTGACTTTAGCAGTCAATTTGTATCATAAAGGAGATATAGACCGCGCTTATAATTATATAAAAGTGGCTTTGGATGATGCAATTTTCTATAACTCCCGTTTTAAGAATACCGTAATAGCCCGTATTCATCCGATTATAGAGAATACTTATTTATACAGGCTGGAGGAGCAGAAACGAAACCTGCGTTTTATATATTACTGACCAGTTTGTTTGTGGTGGCTCTTGCAATAACCTTATATTTCACGTATAAGCAAACAAAAGTGGTATCCCGGGCTAAACGACATCTTAAAGCCATGAATGAAAAATTGATTGGATTGAATAAGAATCTTGATGAAGCAAATCTAATCAAGGAAAAGTATGTGGGATATTTTATGAACCAGTGTGCCGTTTATATTAATAAGCTTGATGAATACAGGAAGAATGTAAACAGGAAAATAAAGACAGGACAAATTGATGATTTGTATAAATCCTCTTCCCGTCCTTTTGAAAAGGAACTTGAAGAACTTTATAATAACTTTGATAAAGCATTTCTTAAATTGTATCCCAATTTTGTAGAAGAGTTTAATTCTCTGTTGAAACCGGAGGAGCATTACAAGCTCGAAAAAGACCAGTTAAATACAGAATTGCGCATATTTGCATTGATCCGATTAGGGATCATAGACGTAGGTCAGATCGCTGTATTTCTACATTATTCTGTGCAGACAATTTATAATTATAAGAGTAAAGTGAAGAGAATGTCTGTTCTTGATAGTAATCTCTTTGAAGAAGAGGTGAAAAAGCTCGGTTCTTTATCTCAAAAATGATTCTACAGGGTTTACCAAAACAACAAAATGATATTGTGGTAAGATGCTGATTATTAAATATATATAAGATTTTTAGTCTTTAAAACGTCTACTTTCCTGCCTACTTCCACACAGAAGTAGGCTTTTTTTCATCTCTATATTTGCATCACAAGATTTTTGATAACTGAATACTAATCTAAAGAAACACACAGCTATGGATTTTTCAGAATTGTATCTTACTTATTATTCAAAACTGGTTCGGTTTGCAAAAGAATTTGTTGTACTGGAAGAGGATGCTGAAAACATAACGCAAGATGTGTTTACAGACCTATGGGAGAGAAGAGATGCGATAGATCATATCGAAAATGTAAATGCATACCTTTTCAGACTTGTGAGAAACAGATGCTTGGATTATTTGAAGCATAAGGTATTCGAACAAAAATATGCAGAGAATGTGCAAGCCTCTTTTGAGATAGAATTAAATTTGAAACTGCAATCTTTAGACCGTTTTGATGTATCTGATATATCCGAGGGAAATGAAACGGAAAGACTGGTCAGAGATGCTATCAACAGTTTGCCTAAAAGATGCCGTGATATATTTTTGTTAAGTCGTATGAAGGGATTGAAATACAGGGAGATTTCCGAGAAGCTGGGAATTTCGGTGAATACAGTGGAATGTCAAATGGGAATAGCACTTAAAAAATTGAGAGTAAAACTTAATGTGTGCTTAGCAGCGTGACTTTTAATTAATTTATAGATATTCTTTTAGGGGTTTTTATATATCTAATCGTTCTTTGATAAAAAAGGACGAGGAATGAGAAATTTTCTGAATAGATATTTTGCTGATGAACTGACTTCTGATGAAAAAACAAATTTTCTGCAGGAAGTGGATAATAGTGAAGAACTTAAAGAAGAATTTATTGTAAATCAGAATCTTTTGGTACTTCTTGATTGGACATTTCCGGAGAATGAGAATGACGAAGAAGTTGCGCAGCAAAATTAAAAGAATTTATGCGTAAAATGGAACAACGCAAAACCAAATAGTCTTAGGATACCATGAATAAAATTTATATCATATTACTGACTGTTTTCTTATCTACTAATGCCTATTCGCAGCAAGCCTATTTTGTTGACGGATACCATGGCGGAATATATGGTCATTATCCGGTGAAATGGAAAACGCAATTTATAGTGGATCAGTTGCACATGCATCCGGATTGGCGAATAGGTCTGGAAATAGAACCTGAAACCTGGGATACGGTTCGTGTACAGACCCCAGAAGCTTATCAGCATTTTAAAGAAGTGGCAACCAGTCAGCAGGTAGAATTTACGAATCCTACTTATGCGCAGCCTTATTGCTATAATATTTCGGGTGAAAGTATCATACGGCAGTTTCAATATGGTATAGCTAAAATAAATGCACATTTTCCAGAGGTGGATTTCGTCACTTATTCCGTGGAGGAACCTTGTTTCACAAGCTGTTTGCCACAAATTCTTAAACTATTCGGTTTTAAATATGCTGTATTGAAATGTCCTAATACTTGTTGGGGAGGATATACGGCTGCTTATGGTGGTGAACTGGTTAACTGGGTAGGACCAGATGGTACTTCCATATTGGCAGTTCCCCGGTATGCTTGTGAAGAATTGGAGCAGAAATCGACTTGGCAAACAACTGCCCTGGGGGAATTCGGACGCATATTTGAAAGCTTGTCGTGATGCAGGGATTGAACATCCTGTGGGAATGTGTTTCCAAGATGCCGGATGGAAAAATGGTCCGTGGATAGGAAGTGGGAAGAACACAAAAAATAACTCTATATATATGAGATGGAGAGATTACATTGAAAAGATCTCCATTGGAAAAACAGATGATGACTGGCATTTCTCACAGGAGGACATGCATGTAAACCTGATGTGGGGAAGTCAGGTGATGCAGCGTATCGCACAGGAAGTACGCACATCTGAAAATCGGATTATCATGGCGGAAAAAATGTCCGTGATGGCTTATCTGAAGAATAAATATACCTGTCCACAAGCTGATATGGATGAGGCATGGCGCACTTTAATGCTGGCGCAGCATCATGACTCATGGATTGTGCCCTACAATGGATTGAATAAACAGGGTACATGGGCAGATCAGATCAAACGCTGGACAGATAGTACGAATGCTATTGCTGATGGAATTATCGGAGCATCTATGCAGAGCTTTGATAATCCCATTGCTCAACAGAAAAAGGTCACTCAACAACAGTATATACGCGTTTTCAATACTTTAGGAACGGAAAGAAAAGAAACAATGAATGTCCTTCTTCCTTCGGAATCAGGATATTCGGATTTAGGTATTTATGATTGGAAAGGGAAAGAGATAGGTTGCTTTGTAGAAAGTGAGGGTGAAAAAATAAGATTGTTTTTTGAAGCAGATATTCCTCCTTTCGGTTACTCCACGTATTGCATAAAAAAAGAAAGAAACAGGTAAAAGAGCAGTTTCGGGAAATGAACAGGTTTCAAAAAGTGAAAAGGTTAATGAACAGGAGTACGCGGTTGAAAATGATATGTATAAGATTGTTTTCGACTTATCGAAAGGAGGAATTATAAAAAGTCTGATTGCTAAGAAAGAGGGGAATAAAGAGTTTGCATGTAAAACAGGTGAATATTCTTTGGGAGAATTGAGGGTTTCTTTTATGAAGAAAATAAATTTCATTCTTCTACGGAAACACCGGGCAGACTGACGGTATTGAGGGATAACACGTATGAGAAAAAGTAAAGATACAAGGAGAAATTGCTTCTCATCCGTTTACACAGATTGTAACTCTTTCTAAAGGAACAAAACGAATTGATTTTGAATTGACAATCGATTGGAAAAAGAATGTAGGTATTGGAGAATATAAAGAAAATCATTGGAGTGATAATCGTAGGGCCTTTTGTGATGACCGGTTTAAACTGAATGTTCTGTTCCCGGTACCGATCTTCATTCTCCTCGTATCTATAAGAATGCACCGTTTGATGTTTGTGAAAGTAAACTCGACAATACTTTCTTTAATTCCTGGGATCAGATCAAACATAATATCATACTTCATTGGGTTGATTTGGCTGAACAGGAGGGCGATTATGCACTGGCTTTATTGTCAGATCATACCACTTCTTATTCTCATGGGAAAGATTATCCATTAGGACTCACAGCTCAATATTCGGGAGGAGGACTTTGGGGGCCGGATTATAAAATTACGCAGCCGCTGAAGATGAAATATGCAATCATACCTCATCGTGGTAAATGGGACAAAGCATCAATAGCAGATGATAGCGATTGCTGGAATGAGCCGTTGCTATATTCCTGCCATTCAATAGCAGCTTTGGAATCAAAATCATTTGTCGATTTGCGAAATACAGGTTATCAAATAAGTACTGCCCGGTTGGAAAGTGGAAAGATTATATTACGCCTGTTTAATGCAGAAGGAAATGACAAGCTGCAGAAGATCGTTTTCGATATGCCATTATCAAGCGTGGAAGAAGTCGATCTGAATGGTCAATGCATCGAAAGAAAGAAAATAAAAATACATGCCGGAAAGTCGGAAATGACAATATCAATGCCTCGTTTTGGTATAAAGACATTTGTTTTGGGTTTGAATTAAAATAATTATAATATTGTTATGTATAAAGCAACTGCTAGTCTTTTAATTGCTTGCTCTTTGTGGTGGATGACAGGGTGTTCATCGATCCATACAGCTTCGGAAGAACTAATCCCGACGGATTATGTAAATCCATTTATTGGCGCCAGTACCAGTGTGGGAGCTGCCGGCGTTTATCATGGGTTAGGTAAAACTTTTCCTGGGGCTACGACTCCTTATGGTATGGTGCAAGTTAGCCCGAACACAATAACAGGAGGCGATAACGGTTCCGGTTATAGTGATGAACACAAAACCATTGAAGGCTTTGCCTTTACTCAGATGAGTGGAGTGGGCTGGTTTGGGGATTTAGGAAATTTTCTTGTAATGCCAACTACCGGTGAATTGTATAAAGTGGCAGGCAAAGAGAATAACGATAGTATCAAAGGATATCGTTCGGCTTATAATAAAGCTACCGAAACAGCTAAAGCGGGATATTATTCGGTAGAACTGACTGATTATAAGATTAAAGTAGAGAGCAGTGCGACACCTCATTGTGGAATATTGCGTTTCACCTATCCCTCTAACGATCAATCCCGTATTCAGATAGATCTGGCACGCAGGGTAGGAGGAACATCTACTTCCCAATATATTAAAGTGGTAGATGATTATACCATTCAAGGCTGGATGAAGTGTACACCTGATGGGGGTGGATGGGGAAATGGTGAGGGAAATTCCGATTACACCGTTTATTATTATGCGCAATTCAGCAAACCTCTGACTGATTACGGTTTCTGGAGTGCAGATATTCTGACCAATGGACCCGGAAGCGTGATGAAGTGGTAAGTATTCCCTATCTGACACGTGTTTCACAGGCTCCGATTATAAAAGATAAGAAAGAGTTGGAAGGCAAACACTTGGGCTTCTTTACTGAATTTCCGACCAAAGAAGGGGAAAGCGTGGAGATGAAAGTGGGCATCTCTTTGGTCGATATGGAAGGAGCTGCTAATAATTTTAAACAGGAAATAGCTTCCAAAGATTTGGCACAGGTAAAACAGGAAGCTACGGATTTGTGGAATAAAGAACTTGGCCGCATTCGGATATCCGGCGGTACGGATGATGAAAAAACGATATTCTATACTGCCATGTATCATACAATGATCGATCCTCGTATCTATACAGATGTGGACGGACGTTATGTCGGTGGTGATTATAAAGTGCATGCGGGCGACAGTACTTTCACGAAACGGACTATATTTAGCGGATGGGATGTCTTTCGCAGTCAGTTCCCTTTACAGACTATTATCAATCCACGCTTAGTTAGCGATGAACTGAACTCCCTGATTACTATGGCCGATCAAAGCGGACGTGAATATTACGAGCGTTGGGAACTTATGAATTCTTATTCCGGTTGTATGCTGGGCAATCCTGCCCTGTCTGTTCTGGCAGATGCCTATATCAAAGGAATCCGTACATACGATGCGGAGAAGGCATATCAATATGCAGTCAATACATCACGTCGCTTTGGCAATGATTCATTGGGATATGTTCCCGAACCATTGAGTATTTCTACTACTTTGGAATACGCATATACAGACTGGTGTATATCCCAATTAGCAAAAGCTATGGGGAAAGAAGACGATGCTAAATGTTTCTATGAAAAGGGACAGGCTTATCATCATGTTTTTGACCATGAGAAAGGTTGGTTCCGCCCTCGTAAAGCAGATGGAACATGGGTGGCATGGCCGGAGAACGCACGTCTTAAAGAGTGGTATGGCTGTATAGAAGCCAACTCCTATCAACAGGGATGGTTTGTACCTCACGATGTTGCGGGTATGGTGGAATTGATGGGAGGTAAGGAAAAAGTAATTGCCGACCTGACTGATTTCTTCAATAAGACTCCTTCCAATATGTTGTGGAATGAATATTATAATCATGCAAATGAGCCGGTGCACTTTGTTCCTTTCCTGTTCAATCAGCTTGCCGTGCCTTGGCATACACAAAAGTGGACTCGCTATACTTGCGAAAAAGCTTATGCGAATAAAGTAGAAGGTATTGTCGGCAATGAAGATGTAGGCCAGATGTCGGCATGGTATGTGTTGGCAGCCTCCGGTGTTCATCCTTCTTGTCCGGGTAATACACGTATGGAAATTACAAGTCCGGTATTTGACAAAGTGGAATTTCGCTTGGATCCTACCTATTATTCGGGAAAGACATTTACTGTAATAGCTCATGATAACAACACGAACAACATCTATATACAAAAGGCTTTGCTGAATGGCAAGGAGTACAATAAATGCTATCTCGATTTTGCGGATATTGTAGCCGGAGGTACATTGGAACTGTTTATGGGCGATCAGCCCAATACCGGATGGGGTATCTAATAGGAGTAAGGATTGGAAAAACAAATGGTAACTTTAAATGCTTGATTGATGAATAAGCTTGGTCTTTTTTATTATCGTTGATGGCTACTTCTATTCAGGGGTATGTGCTGAAAAGGATATAAATATGTCGTTAAACAGCTCTGATTCCGGAATTGTCTGGGAGGTGAAACCGCAGGCAGATTTGGAAAATGCGACCGGAGAACAAATATCTACTCCCGGGTTTAAAATGCCCAATTATGTGAAAGGCGTAGTTCCCGGAACTGTTTTTACTGCTTATGTTGAAGCAGGAATCGTTCCAGATCCTAATTATGCCGATAATATTTATAAAGTAGATGAGACGTTTTATAACCGTCCTTTCTGGTATCGTACGGAGTTTGAACTTCCGGCATCTTATTCAGCAGGTAAGCGTGTCTGGCTTCATTTTGATAATACCAATCGTTTCGCCGATTTCTACTTTAACGGAGAAAAAATATCTGGAACGAAAACGTCTACTAAAGATGTAAGCGGTCACATGATACGGTCAAAATTTGATGTAACTCATCTGATAAAGAAATCCGGTAAGAATGCAATTGCTGTTTTGATTACCGATCCCGATCAGAAGAAAACACGCAAGGCTAAAGATCCGTATGGTGTTGCTTGTAGTCCCAGCTATCTGGCAGGTGCCGGTTGGGATTGGATGCCGTATGTGCCGGGACGTCTGGCGGGTATCACAGGTAATGCTTATCTGGCTGTTACCGGAGATGTAGTGATGGAAGACCCTTGGGTGCGTTCAGATTTGCCTGTTTTGCAGAAAGCGGAGATTTCTATTTCGACTGATGTAAAGAATGCTTCTCTTGAACGAAAGAAAGTGGTTATTTCCGGAGTTATCCAGCCGGGAAATATATCCTTTTCCAAAGATATTCAAGTGGATGGAGGGGCGACTGCCAGATTGTCTATCAACAAAGATGAATTCGCGCAATTGATTATCAATCATCCGAAACTTTGGTGGCCAAACGGTTATGGTGCTCCCAATCTTTATACTTGCAAACTAACTTGTTCTGTAGATGGTAAACCATCGGATGATGAAAGAACTCACGTTTGGTATCAAGAAGTATGAGTATAAAATGATTGATAATGTGGTAGGTTATCCTGTTCTGACCATTTTTTATCAACGGACAGAAGATCTATCTGAAAAGGAGGCAATTGGGGAATGAGCGAGTATTTGCTTCGTTGTCATGGCAAAGAGTACGAAACGAAAATCAAGTTGCATAAAGATATGAACTACAACATGATCCGTTTGTGGACAGGTTGTGTGACTGATGATGAATTCTACGATTATTGTGATAAGTATGGGATTATGGTATGGAATGACTTCTGGCTGTATGTAGCTTATAATGAGGTGGCACAACCGGAAGCTTTTAAAGCAAACGCTCTTGATAAGGTCAAACGTTTGCGAAATCATCCTTCCATTGCCATTTGGTGTGGAGCCAATGAAACACATCCGGCACCCGATTTGGCTGCGTGAAATGGTAGCGAAAGAAGACAATAATGACCGTATGTATAAGTCCTGTTCCAATCAGGATGGCCTGTCAGGAAGTGGCTGGTGGGGGAAATCAGCCTCCAAGACATCATTTCGAAACTTCCGGCAGTAATCTGGCCTTTAATACACCGGCTTATCCTTATGGCATTGATTACGGTTACGGTATGCGTACAGAAATAGGAACGGCCACTTTCCCGACATTTGAAAGCGTCAAATTGTTTATTCCTCAGGAGTCATGGTGGCCTCTGCCTACTGATGAACAATTGAAAGATGATGATGATAACGTTTGGAATAAGCATTTCTTCGGTAAAGAAGCGTCTAATGCCAACCCGGTTAATTATAAGAATTCAGTGAACACACAGTACGGAGAATCATCCGGACTGGAAGAATTCTGCGAGAAAGCGCAAATGCTGAATCTCGAAGTGATGAAGGGGATGTATGAGGCTTGGAATGATAAGATGTGGAATGATGCTGCCGGACTCTTGATTTGGATGAGCCATCCTGCCTATCCTTCATTTGTATGGCAGACTTATGATTATTATTATGATCCTACAGGGGCTTACTGGGGGAGCGAAAAAGGCTTGTGAGCCTTTACATATTCAATGGAATGCTTCTAATAACAGTATAAAAGCCATAAATACGACAGCGAAAGACCTGAAAGGGGCAATGGCTAAAGCAACAATTTACGATCTGAATGGAAAAGAGGTTTCTGCATATGGGCAGGCGAAGCAGATTGACGTGGCGGCCAGTAATAGGACAGAAGCTTTCACACTGAACTTTAATCCGTTCAATCTGGCTTTCGGAAAGAATGCAGTTGCTTCTTCCTCAACGGGTGATTCCAAAAAGGCTTCATTGGCTACGGATGGAGGTACAGGAAGCCGTTGGGAAAGTGAATATAGTGATCCTCAATGGATATATGTTGATCTTGGTAAGGAGGAGAAAGTAGAAAATGTGACATTGAAATGGGAAGTGGCTTGTGCTAAAGAATATGAGTTACAGGTGTCGAAAGATGCAAAGAATTGGAAAACGGTCTATACCAATAAGGCTGGAAAAGGTGGTACGGAACAAATTCGTTTAGAACCGGTGACCGCTCGTTATGTGAAACTGGTGGGTATTAGTCGTGCTACACAATTCGGGTATTCATTATTTGAGTTTGAAGTCTATGGTGAAAAGCCTGCAGGAATAGAAGCACTGACACCTTTGCATTTTATCAAGTTGGAACTGACTGACGCTGGAGGTAATCTGCTTTCCGAAAATTTCTATTGGAGAAATGGCGTGAGAGATCTCGATTATACCTTGTTGAATACGCTGCCGGAGGTAGAATTATCCTGCCAGTTGGTAGATAAGTCAGAACTGTCTAATGGAAAGGTAAAAATAGCCTTGAAGAATAATGCTGAAACAGTAGCATTTGCCAATCGTATGAGGCTTGTTAACAAGTCTACGCAGAAACGTATACTTCCTGTTATTATGTCTGATAATTATGTTACTTTGATGCCCGGTGAAGAGAAGATTATTAGTGTAGAGGCAGAACCCGAATTGCTGAAAGGGGACGTTAGTGGGTTGCTGAAACAGTATGGGAAGGCGGAGAAGAATAAATTGGATATAATGTTCTGATAATTATAGTTCGGTATGATTCAAAAAAGGTATCAGATGGTGATTCATGAAATAAATAGAAAGATATTTCTATTACTGTGTTTGGCTTATGTGAGTATTAGTAGTTTGCAGGCACAGTCGGCAATTCCTCCATTCAAGAAAGGGGAGCGCGTAGTGTTTACAGGAAATAGCATCACTCATGGCGGACATTATCATTCGTTTATCTGGTTGTATTACATGACTCGTTTTCCGGATAAACCGATCACTATCATGAATGCTGGTATTGGCGGCGAGAGTGCATGGGATATTAAAGACCGGCTGGACGATGATGTATTCGGCAGACGTCCAACTTATGTGACTCTAACTTTCGGTATGAACGATACCGGTTATGATATTTACATGAAAGACAATGCAAAAGAACTGTCAGAACAACGGATTGCAAAGTCATTGGAAAGCTTTCGGGAAATAGAAAAACGGCTGCTGGCTAAGAATAAAATAACCAAAGTATTGATAGGTGGTTCTCCTTATGATGAAACCTCAAAGTTCAATAATTTCATTCTGCATCAGAAGAATAACGCCATTCTGAAAATAATAGATGCCCAACGCACGTCAGCCAAAAAAGAATGGATGGGGTTTTGTAGATTTCAACCAACCGATGTGCGAAATCAGTCTAAGAGAACAGAAGAAAGATTCGACATTTACTTTTTGCAGGATAGATAGAATTCATCCGGATAATGATGGTCAGATGGTGATGGCTTATTTGTTCTTGAAAGCGCAAGGGCTGGCAGGACATAAAGTGTCGGATTTTTCCATTGATGCACAGCGCTTGAATGTTGTAACCCACCAAAACTGTAAAATCTCCCGATTAAAGAAGAAAGAAGGCGACTGGCTTTTGACTATCTGGCCAATGCGCTTCCTTATCCTTTGGATTCTATTCCAAGACATGGTTGGGGAAATAAAAGGTCACAACGTGATGCTATGGATTTGATACCGTTTATGAAGGAATTTAATCAGGAATACTTTCAGGTAATCAACCTGGAGAAAGGGAGGTATCGGTTGACTATAGATGGTCAGTTTATAGATGATATTTCATCCGAACGATTGGCAGATGGGATTAATCTGGCGGACTATCCGACTCCTCCCCAATATCAGCAGGCTATGACAATTATGTACCTGAATGAAGAGCGGTTTGAAATAGAGAAACGGTTCAGAGAATATTTGTGGACAGAATATTCTTTCTTGAAAAAGGAGGGATTATTGTTTGCCGATAATCAGAAAGCTATTGATAAACTTCAGGAATACTTGCCAAAAGATTTTTTTTTCTTAGAGCAAGCTATGACTGGTATGTCAAAGCAATGCATCCTGAAATACGTAAGGTATGGAGTGATTATATGAATTCTATTGTTGAAACAATTTATAGAATAAATAAACCGGTTATTCATCAGGTGAAACTGACTAGAATGAAATAATGATGTGTGTCAGCATCATCTTATTGGGTATGAACGAAGGAATACAAATGGATTACATTGAAATATATAACTGATATGTTATGAGGAATATATGCTTGTTGTTTGTAGGATTAATAGGCTGCTTTGGCTGTATGCCAGCGTTTATGTATGGTAAGACGAAAGAAGCGCCTTTCATGCTGACAGAAATGAAGTGTGAGAATCTGGTGAACCCTTTGGGGATTGATAATACTACTCCTCATTTCAGTTGGAAGCTGAAAGGTGACGGGTTGAAAGGTAGACAAGCTTACTATGAGATACAAGTGGCTTCGGACAGTATTCTTCTGATACAAGATAAAGCCGATTTATGGAATACCGGGAAATTGAAACCGATGCTTCGGTAATGGTGCCTTATCAAGGTGCTTCTTTGTCTTCCCGCTCATTATGTTATTGGAGAGTTCGTGCATGGGATTCCCAAAAACAGGCTTCGGCCTGGAGCCCGGTAGCCCGTTTTGCCGTTGGAATTTTGGATAAATCACATATGCATGGCGAATATATAGGCTCCTCTGTTGAGGGAGGAAAGGTCTGTGCTCCTATTCTTCGTAAGAAAGTAAATGCAACAAAAGGGGAAACCACTTTTTGCATGTGAATACATTGGGTTATCATGAGATTTATATCAATGGAGAAAAAGTTGGCGAGGATGTACTGACACCTGCTGTATCTCATCTGACTAAGCGTTCATTGATCGTCACTTATGATGTAACTCCCTACTTGCGAGAAGGAGAAAACGACTTATTGATCTGGCTTGGACAGGGATGGTATAAAAGTACTACTTTCGGAGCAGCTTACGACGGACCATTGGTGAAAGCGGAACTGAATGTTTTACGAAATGGAAAATGGGAAGTACTGACCCAAACAGATAGTTCATGGTGTGGGCGCGAAAGTGGTTATTCAGATACAGGGACTTGGCAGGCATTGCAATTCGCTGGTGAAAGAGTGGATGGAAGAATTTTGCCGACAGATCTTTCTTCACAAGCATTGAACAAGATGAAATGGGCTCCGGTAGTAACGGTGAAAGTCCCCGATCATATTGCTTCACCCCAAATGTGTGAGGTCAATAAAATCTATCAGAAACTACAACCTGTTTCTATAAGGCAATTGAATGAAGACACTTGGCTGGTAGATATGGGACGGGTGCAGACCGGATGGTTTGAAATGTATATGCCTACATTGCCTGTAGGTCATGAAATAACAATGGAATATAGTGATAATCTGACTAAAGACGGAGAATTTGACAAACAGGGTGAAAGTGATATTTATATATCCGGTGGACGGAATGGAGAATGTTTTAGAAATAAATTCAATCATCATGCTTATCGGTATGTGCGTATTTCCAATCTTCCTGTAAAGCCGGAAAGAGAATGGATGAAATCGCTTCAGATTCACGGAGGTTATCAGCAAGCGGCCACTTTCGAATGTTCGGATGCCGATTTGAATGCTATTCACCAAATGATTCAGTATACAATGAAATGTCTCACCTTTAGTGGATATATGGTAGACTGTCCTCATCTGGAACGTGCAGGATATGGTGGGGATGGAAACTCCTCAACGATGTCTTTGCAAACGATGTATGATGTAGCCCCGACTTTTGAAAACTGGGTACAAACATGGGGAGATTCCATGCGTGAGGGAGGAAGTTTGCCACACGTAGGTCCTAATCCTGGTGCAGGTGGCGGCGGTCCTTATTGGTGTGGATTCTTTGTGTTGGCTCCTTGGAGAACTTATGTCAACTACAATGATCCGCGACTGATTGAGAAATATTATTCTCAAATGAAAGAGTGGTTCAAATATGTTGATAAATATACTGTCGACGGTTTATTGAAACGCTGGCCTGATACCAAATATCGCGACTGGTATTTGGGTGACTGGCTGGCACCGATGGGGGTAGATGCGGGTGCTCAATCTTCTGTGGATTTGGTAAGTAACTGTTTCATCAGCGATTGTCTGGGTGCTATGAATAAAGTAGCTTTAGTGTTGGGTAAGAAAGAAGAAGCCGAAGAATTTGCAACCCGTAAAGAAAAAAGCTTAATAAACTGATACATCAGACTTTCTATCGTCCGAGTGAGGGTATCTATTCCACAGGTTCGCAGTTGGATATGTGTTATCCTATGTTGGTAGGCGTTGTCCCCGATGCTTTATACAATACGGTAAGAGAGAATATGATGGCTATCACTGAAGAAAAACATAAAGGACATATAGCAGTCGGCCTTGTTGGAGTACCTATTCTGACAGAATGGGCTGTTCGGAATAAAAAGTGGATTTCTTCTATCAGATATTGAAGAAACGTGATTATCCCGGGTATCTATATATGATTGATAATGGAGCTACAGCAACCTGGGAATATTGGAGTGGCGAACGTAGCCGGGTGCATAATTGTTACAATGGCATCGGCTACCTGGTTCTATCAAGCTGTAGGAGGAATACGTCCTGATGAGGCTGCTCCGGGATATCGTCATGTCTATATTGATCCTCAAATTCCGAACGGGGTCACTTGGGCTAAAACTACGAAAGAGTCACCTTATGGTACTATTATTGTCAATTGGGAATTGAAAAATAGGCTGCTGAATCTTCAAGTTTCAGTTCCTTCCGGAACTACTGCCACTGTTTGCATACCCGATGCTGCTGTTTCGTGCAAGATGAATAAGAAGAAAGTTAGCGTTGAAAAGAAAACAATTGCCGTGGAAGAAGGTAACTATGATTTTGTGTTTGATTTGAATCATTAATAGTCATTCTCCCATAGGTATTATGCTTTTTAAAGGTAAGGAGAAAAGTAAGTTTCACTTAATGAAGAGTTGGTATGAAAATCCCGTTGATTTGAATTACTATATAATAATTTAAAGAGTTAAAAATGAGAAAGAAGTGGTCATTATTGCATGTAACAGCCGATCTTTATTACGCAAGTAACGTGGGCAGGTGATGTAAAAACAGAAAAAGTAACTTTAGTGGGGGAGAGAATAGTCGAATTTATACCCGAAAAATATGATGTAGCTCGAACCCCCCTCTAATTCTATCTAATGAGCCGGTAAAACAGGGAGAAATACCGGCAGACTGGACATTGATCCCTCGTTTTACAACAGTGGACGGTAAAGCTAATGCTTCATTGGATGTTCCTGCCGGAACAAGCTTGTATGGGGGGTGGAGAAGTAACGGGACCGCTATTGCGTAATGGACAAAAAGACAAAGATGTGGAATACCGATAATGGTATGTATCGAGTGGATGGTGGGGCACGTTTATATCAAACCCATCCATGGGTATTGGGTGTTCGTCCGGATGGAACAGCTTTTGGCGTTTTGTTCGATAGCTTTTGCAAAGCAGAATTGGTAACCAACTCGGATAAAATAGAATTTAAAACAGAAGGTGCACCTTTCCGTACGTACATTATAGATCGTGAGTCGCCACAGGCAGTATTGAAGGGACTTGCAGAATTGACAGGAACTATAAGTATGCCTCCCAGGTGGGCGATAGGATATCACCAATCTCGTTTCTCGTATGTGCCAGAGGCTAGAGTAAAAAGATATAGCAGATACCTTTCGGAAAAAAGAAAATTCCATGTGATGTGATATGGTTTGATATCAATTATATGGATGAATTTCGCGTATTTACAATTAACGATAAAGATTTTCCCGATCCGAAGCGTATGAACAATTACCTACACGATCAAGGTTTTCATTCGGTATTTATGATTGATCCCGGGGTGAAAGTAGATGAAAACTATTTTGTTTATAAAACCGGGAAAAGAGCAGGATGTTTTTGTCCGTGACATTTATCGTAATGAGTTTCATGGAAAAGTATGGCCAGGTGATTGTGTTTTTCCTGATTTTACCCGCCCGGAAACACGTTCTTGGTGGGCAGGACTTTATAAAGACTTTATGGCTAATGGTATAGACGGCATTTGGAATGATATGAATGAACCATCTGTATTTGACGGCCCCGGTGGATCAATGCCTGAAAGTAATATTCATTTGGGTGGAGGTAATTTGCCGACAGGTAATCATTTGATGTATCATAATGCTTATGGACGATTGATGGTGGAAGCCTCTCGTGATGGTATGATGGCTGCGAATCCGGATAAACGCCCGTTTCTTCTTTCCCGTTCCAATATTATTGGTGGACAGCGTTATGCAGCTATGTGGACAGGTGACAATGAGGCAACTTATGAACATATGAAACTTTCTGTTCCGATGTCTATTACATTAGGCCTATCCGGACAACCTTTCAATGGTCCTGATATCGGTGGATTTGCAGGCAATACAACTTCTGATTTGTGGGGGAATTGGTTAGGATTTGGTGCATTTTTCCCTTTTTCCAGAGGACACGCTTCCTGTGATACGAATAACAAAGAGCCGTGGGCATTTGGTAAAGAACTTGAAAAAGAATCACGCATGGCATTGGAACGCCGTTATCGGCTGATACCTTATCTTTATACAGCTTTCTATGCAGCTCATACTGATGGCCAACCTATCATGGCTCCTGTATTTTTTGCGGATCCAAAAGATCAGACTTTGCGCTCGGAGGAACAGGCTTTTATGCTGGGAACAGACATATTAGTAATTCCTGCATTTGCAAAGAATCCCTCTTTACCAAAAGGTATTTGGGAGGAATTGTCTTTGATAAAAGGAGATACAAAGGGTAAATATCAGGCTAAGCTAAAAGTCAGGGGAGGAGCTATTGTTCCTGTTGGAAAGGTGATTCAGAATGTAAATGAAAACTCATTTGACCCTTTAACTTTAGTTGTTTGTCTCGATAAAGACGGTAAAGCGGAAGGTTCTCTGTATTGGGACAAAGGAGATGGATGGGAGTTTCAAAAAGGAAATTATAAACAACTGACCTTTAAAGCAGAGTTAGCAGGAGCGCATAATCTTATTGTAAAAATGACAGACAGCAAAGGAGAAGAACAATTTGATTGTGGAATGATCAAAGTGGAAGTATTACATAACGGTCGTGTCTATAAATCTTCTGGCGATATGGCTAAAGGTATTACTGTGAATTTATAAAGGAAGAAAGAATTAAAAAGATTAGTTTATTTCATCATCTCTTTTGTATTGTGAGGTTCAGCTATGATAAGGAAATAGTTGAACCTCATTTTTTTTAAGTCCCTAAATGACTCATTCATAAATATCGCTCTCTCTAATAAATAGTTTTATGGATATTCACAGATTTCATCTTTAGTGGTGCAGGAATGAACTAAATCGTCTGTTTTATAGTAAATGATTCCTATAGGTTTTCCCCTAATGAAACAATAAATTCTTCCACATGATAAAAAAAGTATGCAGTCAATATAAAAATCAACGCATTGAATAAGAGAAATACTTCAAAGAGAAAGAGTGCTTTTGTTACTAGTATAAATGCTTATTGAATTTATTCATAACGGTACGGATTTAAGCAAAACCCTCTGATTTAGCTTTGGGTAATACATTGTGATTTGTACTCCTTTTTATTGTCAATCTGTCAGGATGGTATCCAAGTGTTTGAATATCAGTTTTATATATCCTGACAATAGATGCTGACAATAGGCTGATAATAAAAATATATATATTCCTATTGTCAACCTTGATTTCTTATCAAGTAGCTTATTGTGAGGTTAATAAAGTGAGACTTTATAATGAGAGATGCCGGTACGGTTGCGTTGAGAAGCCTGTATAGTTACGCTGAGATATCGGTATTGTTCCATTAAAGTGTCGACATTGCTAACTTCCCACGGCCAGTGACGAGATCTTCCCACGGCCGTGGTAGGAACTCTTCACGGCTGTGGGAAGAAGCTACCACGTCCGTGGTGAATTAACTATATCGGCATCCTGATCGACAAATAGTTACTGTATGATGGAAGTATAACGGTTATATAACGATTGTTTAATGGGGATTTGTCACAAAAGCTAAGTAGAACCGGATGGATAAGCTTACTATCGGAGTGATGTGAATACAATCAGTGATGTTGTTATTGTTCATTTCTGCACCGGTTAAAGGTGAAACTTCTAAAAGTTCCTTTTTTTTTAATATATACAGGAGAAAGGGTGAAATGGGGGCACATTGACATAGGCAGGAAGAAGTAAAAAAAGGGATGCATTACATGAATGCATCCCTTTTTATCAATACTGCTATGAGAAATTTATCGGTTTATTAAAATGTAAGTTGTACTCCTAAGTTAAACACGCGCTGGTTCATGTATGCATCACCGGCGGAGTTGGACTTGATTTCCGGGTCTTGTTGATACTTATCAAAACTTGTCCATGTGAACATATTGTAAGCATTGAGGTAGACACGGAGGTTTGTAAGCCATGAAGGCAACACTTTTGTGGGCACTTGATAGGAGACGTCGATGGTTTTCAAGCGGATGTACCAAGCATCAATCAACCAAAAATCGGACATATATGCTGCTGCGCTGTTTACAGTCGACGGATTGCTTGTTAAGCGCGGAAATTCGATGGCTTCACCGTTCAGGTAGCGTTCCAGTGTCCAACGTTTCTGGTGTAGGGGTTGGAATTGACTCTTGAAAGGTTCGATGCCTGTGCCGTTTACCGAGAAACTGTAGTTGAAAGAACCTTGGAAGAGTACGCTTACTGACAATCCTTTCCACGAACCACCGATTGTCCATCCCAGTGTGGTGTTGGGTAAGTTTGGCTTACCAATAGCTCCCTTGTCAAAGTCGTTGATAACACCGTCACCGTTCAAATCTTTGTATTTCAAGTCGCCGGCTTGGATAGGCACGTCGGTATTGGGCACAGCCGGTGCATTTGCGGCTCCTGCATGAATCAAGTCCACTTCTTCAGGTGTATAATAACCGATCCAAGTGTATCCGAACGGTTGACCGATAGGGCGACCTGTTGCTGACAACCAATCGTATCTTTGTTGCGCTTCAGCATTAAATTCTACCTTATTTTTAGCATACGAGAAGACGAAGTTGGTGTTGAAGTTGAACTCGCCGAAACGGTCTTGGTAACCAATTTGTCCGTCGAAACCCATATTGCTGGTGCGTGCCACATTGATAGGTGAAGTTCCCACACCCAAAATTTGAGGTATGTCGTTACGCTTCACAAGCTGATTGTATCGTCTGTCATAGAACCAGTCGAAAGTGAGTGAGAAGCGGTCGAATGCATTAAAGTCGAGACCTATGTCAAACTTTTTTTGGCTTCTTCCCATGTCACACTGCTATTACCAAGGTCACCTTCCGTAATAGAAGTGGAAGTGACATCGCTTTGTCCGAAATTATAGGCGTTATCCGTTGCTGTATATATCTGGTTGTAAAGGTAGCGATTACCCATAGCTACATCCGAACCTACAATACCATACGAAGCTCTGATTTTTAATAGTTGGATGAAAGAAATGTTATCCTTGAAGAACGATTCTTCGGAGATACGCCAACCCACACCAACAGCAGGGAATATTCCGTAGCGGTGTCCTTCGGCAAAACGGTCGGTACCGTTGTATGCAACATTGAAGTCGACCAGATATTTATCTTTATATTTGTAACCTACGGTAGCGGTAAGACCCTGAAAGTTTTCGGGAATCTTTTGTCCCGTATCGTTTGGATCTTTTTCTACGGTACGGCTTTGGCGGCTATACAATAACGTGGCACTAACGTCATGTATTCCATTGAATACGCGTGCATAGTTGATGGAGGCCTGAACATCCAGATTTTTCACAGCCTGGTTGGTTCCAGCCGTCAGAGCATACTGTGAATAAGCATATTTACGGTTGGGGTTGATGTTGTACTGATCCGTAGTAGGATCGTAGTGGTAGGTAGGATATGCATCTTTTCCCCGGTTTACCTTGCGGAAGACTTCGTCGATAGTAGAATAAGCTATACGTGCATTGGCCGACAATCCTTTGGTAAGCCAATCCATCTTCCAGTTCACACCGTAGAGAATGTTGTTGTTACGGCGTGTACGCGTGTAACCTTCGTTAGCCAAACGTGCATTCAATGTAGGTCCATAACCGTCTACATCTGAAAGGTAAGCATACGATCCGTCCGGATTGAGTACCGGTGCCGAATAGGGGTGCATGGCGGTAAAATTGTAAATCTCACCTGTAGCATTCAGACTACTCGGTTCGTTGATATTCATGAAGCGCGAACTGAAGTCCAGACGCATAGTCAGATTATCAGTAACTGTAAAGTCCAAGTTGGTACGGTAATCAAAACGGCGGTAAAAATAGCCAGTATTCACATCGTCATCTGCTTTAGCAAAGTTACGAACCAAACCGCCTTGTGAGAAATAACCACCGGAAACAAAGTATTTCAAACGTTTGGTACCACCCGATACGTCGACATTGATGTTCGATTGCATAGCCGACTCCTTGAACACTTCGTCGTACCAGTTTACATTAGGATGTCCGTATGGGTCGGAACCGTCTTTAAACAGTTCCAAATCATGTTGTGTAAACATTTTTGTCAAACCATCGTTAGTACGTGCCTCGTTCACTAACAGCGCGGTGTTGTATGAGTCTAAGAACTTGGGTTTACGGACAGGTATCTGACCACCAGCTTCTGCACGTACATGGATCACAGGTTTTCCTTCTTCACCGCGACGTGTCTTGACAACCAACACACCGTTAGCCCCCTTGATACCATAAATAGCAGTAGTGGATGCATCTTTCAATATAGATATGCTTTCAATCTCATTGACATTGATTTGCGACAGCTGTTCGTAACTGTATTCCACATCATCAACCATAATAAGCGGTTTGTTACCGTCCTCATTCAAGGAGCTGACACCACGGATAAAGAAGTCGGAAGCATCTTTTCCCGGCTGACCGGAACGTTGTTGACTGAAGAAGCCGGGCAGTTTACCCGATAATGTATTCTGTAAGCTACTTGTAGGAACTCTACGCAATTCGTTGGCTTGAATACCGCTTACGGCACCGGTCAGAGTGATACGTTTTGCACTACCGCGACCTGTGATAACAACTTCGTTCAGGTTGTTGGCTTCGGAAACCCTCAATGCGATATTCAGTGTATGTTGCTTCGTTATTGCTACTTCCTGATTTTGATAGCCTACAAACGAGAATACCAATGTTTCGCCGCGTTTCACTTCCAGCGAATATTTTCCATCTATATCGGTGATAGTACCTCTTCCGGCTCCCTTTACCAGAATACCCGCCCGATAAGCGGTTCGTTGCTTTCCCCATCAATAATGGTACCGCTTATCGTAAACGATTGGGAGTATGCCTGTACAATGCAGAGGAGGCACAAGAATGTTATAATTACTCTTTTCATAAGATATTACCAATTAGGGTTTTGAACCATATTCTTATTTTTTATTACTTCCGAATAAGGAATCGGATAGAAATAACGTTTATTGTCCCATTGTACATTGAGCACAGCTTGCGGAATGTAGGTCGTGGAAGTCTGTGATTTAGTGATGTACATTCCTTGAATAGGTTGTGCATAGACCTGTTCGGCAAGTCGCCAACGACGAATGTCCCAATAGCGATGCTCTTCAAAAGCCAATTCGATGCGGCGTTCATTCTGAATCACTTTACGCATTTCTGCTTGCGTTAAATTATGTGTCAACTTATCGGTTGTTAATCCATACAGATTATTATCACCGGCTTCGATACCTGCACGTCTACGCAGGGCGATGATAGCATCGTACACAGCTTGCGAAGGAGTAGACAAATATTCGTTTTCAGCTTCGGCAAAGTTCAGAAGTATTTCGGCGTAACGGGACATCACCCAGTTGTGTTGTGTGTCTTGATATTCGTTGGCTGCTTCGAAATCACCCATAAACTTGCGCATGTAATAACTCGTGAGCGAGTACGACGAACCAAGAGGATTATTGGCTCCACCTTGCCATGTTTCCATCGTAGAGTTCACCCATGACGAACCATTGTGTATAATGGTATATTCCAAACGTGGATCACGTTGTGCGTAAGGAAGCTGTTCATTGTATTCATATTTACCTTCCTTGATGAAGTGACCGTCTTTCATAAGGAATGCATCAACTAAATTCTGCGTGGGATTGGTGCGGCCATTTCCTTGTTTGGCACCGCTAAGTCCCAATGGACCGTTAGCTGTTTCCACCGTCTTATCCATTGCGTTTTCACGGAAGAAGATAACTTCTTTATGTTCGTTTGAATACCAATTGGTAAATATATTCTTGAAATTATCGTCAAGTCCCATGATAGCTCCGTCACCCGTTCCGTACGTGTTAATAAAGTTGCGGGCGGCATCGGCTGCTATTTTCCAACGTTCGCGATCATAAGAGGCATATCCTATCAACTCGTTACCAGGTTCAATGGGCTTTTCGTTGAATAACGGACTTGCTGCGTAGAGCAATACACGAATCTTTAGCGCCTGGGCAGCTTGTGTGTTTACTACGTGTGCGCTAGCGGCGGCGTCAGGTAGTGGCAGCGAACGAAGGTCATCCTTGATATCGTCAAGCTCACTTACAATATACTTGATACATTGCTCGAACGTGCTACGTGGCAATTCGATGTTTTCGTTCAATTCGTACACTTTATCACCGATAATGGGTACTCCACCGTAGCGCTTCACCAATTCAAAATAGAAGTAAGCACGCAGGAACCGGGCTTCGGCTTTCATAGAATCATTGAGCCTGCGTGTATTACCGAGTGCATCAGTGTAAGTAGTGTTGAAAGGTACTACATCAATTCCACTCAACAGAATATTCACGCGGCGAATCACCAAATAAGGGTCGCTCCAAATCATATCCGAGTTAATAAGATTGGAGGCACTGTAACGTCCGATGGCCAGTTTGTATACATCGGACTCGGACGAAATAACAGAGAGCGCATCGTCGGAAGCGGCATCCAAGTAGTCACCATTTACGCCGTTGTGTCCATTACGCATGTAATAGTAGATGCGGTTGAGATACTTACGTACGACAGTTCCGTTGGAATCGGTCTTCGAGAAGAGATAATCTTCTGTAAACATATCTACAGGCGTACTCTCATAACTATCTGTACATGCGGCAGCACTCAATAACAGCATAAATGCTCCTACTGCCCATGTGCCATATTTATTTTGTTTCATATCCATCGTTTTTATTAGAAGTTAAGATTGATTCCAGTCGTAATGGTGCGTTGTAACGGATAGCTGGTGAAGGTAACTTCAGGGTCTTGCAAGCGGGTACGTGACCATGTGAGTAAATTTTGTCCCTGTACAAATATCTTTACGCGCAGTCCGCCTAAGTAATTACGGCAGAAGTTTTCGGGTAGTTTGTACGATACGGTGGCGTTCTTGAGACGAATATAGTTTCCGTTCTGTACAAAGAGTGAAGAGTTCCAGTTGTTTCCGTAGTTGTACATATTGCCTCCGGCAGTCAGTCTCGGATACGTAGCAGTTTCAGCTGTTTCGGGTGTCCAACGATTCAGTAGATTGGTGTAAGCTTGTCCGTAGCTTTGTCCGATCACTTGGAATCCTTCGAGTAATGTGCGGTCGCTATTATATAAATCGCGGTTGTAAGCACCTTGGATAAGTGCTGTAACTTCCAACCCTTTCCATTCAAAGCCTAAATCAATACCAAAATAGCAAGTCGGTTTGTCGCCACCAATCACAGTACGGTCGAATTCGTTGATTTCGCCGTCACCGTTCATGTCTTTGTATTTCACGTCACCGGCTTGAATATTGTTGAAGCCGTTCATTACGGGATATCCATCGGCTATATCTTTAGCTGTGAGGAATCCGGTAGCCACTAATCCGTAGATGGCACCGGTGGGTTGACCTGTCATTTTCAGATAGTCGTAAGGTACGTATTGCTCGTCCATGAACAACCGTTTGTTCTGTTCCATACTCCAGTTGGCTGATATATAATAGTTCACCTTACCGATGTGATCTTGCCAGCTAAGTTGTGTTTCCAATCCGTAGTAACGTGTTTTTCCGATATTTTCTGCCGGATAAGCAATGCCTAGCAATTGGATACTTTTACCACGTGATTGCAAAATATCGTAGTAGTAGTCATTGTAATAGTCGGCCGAGAGAGTCAAACGGTTCTTTAACAAGGTTAAATCTAAACCTACATTGACCTTCCTTCCTTTTTTTCCCATGTCAGTAGGGTATTTGCCAATGGGGATATTTCCGATACTGAACCTCCGTTGCTCATGGATGTACCATTGCTATACCAGAATCCGCCATCTTCATTGTATCTCTTTAAGTAGCTGAAGTATCCGGCATTGTCGATTCCGTTTCCTGTATGACCGTATGTGGCGCGTAACTTGAGTTGGTCTATCTTTGATGCCTCCATAAACTTCTCTTTGCTGATATCCCAACCTAGACCTACTGCCCAGAATGTTCCCCAGCGACGTCCATTGTCATAGCGGTTGTAATAACTTTCCGTTACGGCTGCTTGCGCGAAGTATTTGTTATCGTAATTGTATTCAACTTTCTGTCCGATGTTTGACGGAATCATAGGCAGGTCGTAGTTGTTGAGTATAGTACGTGTATCGCCCCAGAGCGAAGCTTTCACACCGTGCATACCAAATTGACGTTCCCAATCTACATACATTTTGCCATACATATATTGGTATGTCGATACCGAACGGTAACTGTTGGTTTGTGAACTCACATCTCCATACTTGTCATAAGCTTCGTTGCCTTGTTGGGTTATGCTGTATTGAAATACTTGTGCCTGTTTGGTGCGAACGATGGCATTGCGCACTTGTGATGAGATGTTTCCTGTTGCACCAACGGAAAGTCCTTTCACCAATTTGTCGAAGTCATATTTCAAATTAATAGTTCCTACGACATCGCGGGTATTGCTTGATATATATCCCGAACCAGTGGTCTGTGCATAGAGGTTTTGTGTATACGAAGCGTTACCACCATACGTTCCGTTGGGATTTAAGACGGGATAAGCATTGTTGGGAGTCTGCCATACGTTGCTCAAAAAGGTCGCTGTATCCTGTCCCCGAAATACCTCCGGGTTGGTTCCCCTCTTCTATACGTCCCATCAAGGACATACTTACCTTAAATTCATCTGTCACGTTGATGTTTACCTTCGATGTGATGAGATATCGGTTGTACTTGAAATTAGTATTGTAGCTGTTAGCATCGTTTGTCTTGAACAATCCATTTTCGCTGTAATATCCCAAACTGACAAAGTATTGGGCTACCCGTCCGCCACCTGTTACATTCAGGTTATAGGCTTGCGACGTAGTAGAATTGTTCATAATAGCATCTTTCCAATTTACGTCGGGATGCAGATAAGGGGAAGTTCCATTACGATAGGCTTCGAAATCATCATACGTATAGAGTGGTGACTTGCCATCATTAAGCAATGCTTCGTTGAGCAAATAAGCATATTGATAAGCCGAAAGTGGATTTGGACCGGATTTCAATGCACTGGATATACCAAACTTTCCGGTGAGTGAGAGAGATGGAAACCACCTTTTGCATCAGGATTTTTTGGTAGTGATAATCAATGCACCACGTGAACTGCGCATTCCTAAAAACATATTGGAAAGGGCATCCTTTTGAATGGTAACCGATTCAATGGCTTCGGGATCTATGGAATACAGGTCACGTTCTACACCATCGACAATGGCTACAGGCGATTGTCCGCGTGCTGAAATGAGAAACTCCGAATTATCTCCGTAGATACCTCCACCTACATTAGGAATAGCTCCCACTATATCGGATTTAGTATTGGCATCAGTCCGTAACAGTTGCATGCCACGGAAAGGTGATACATTAAGACCTTTCAATCGTCCTTGCAATCCGGTAAGGATGGTAGCCGACTGATATTTTACCAAGTCGTTGGTATAAACCGTCGAAGATGCTCCTAGGGTATTACTTTTTAGTGTGCGCCACACTGTCTGCCGGTGCATCTTGTGCCTTTAGTGCGACGGCAGCTACACATAGTAGTCCCGTCGTTATCATTTTATACATATTCTGTTTCATTATCAGTAGAATATAGGGTTATCACTCGCAATAGAACGTATATATGAATGGTTCCTTCTGCGGTGGAATAGGTATGTTTAACATTACAAAGTCATCATCAGACTGCGTAATGGAGATAGAACCATCGGCATTGGTGAAGGCATATTCAATATTTACAAGCTCTGTTCCTTCAGGTACATTGAAGAACCCTTCCGGCCAAAATGTGATATTGTATGTTTTTGTATACTGATTCTCTCGTTTCATCAGGGTCTTGTCACTTTTCTCATTTACGGTATAACGGTGTCCGTCGCTACCTACCGCCGTTCCTTCAAAATAGATCTTATCGGCCTTGACAAGTGCATTATCGTCGTCCATGCCTCCAATGAAGCTAAAGGTTACAAAGTCGTTTTGCAATGCTGTTAATGGAGTGGTTTTGTTGAAGTGTTCGCTACAGAAGTCAGTGACAAGTCCTTCACCTTCTACTACCTCAAAGCATCCGGCTTCTTCACATTTCTTTGCATCTGCACTTGTACTGAAGTTATCGTCAGTACTGTTAATAAAGAATGATGGTTTGAAACGCAGATTTTTGTTTCCTACCGGTACACGGACATAGATTGTAAAATGAATCTCCCCTGCAACGCCGTTATAGGGTTTTGTCCAATAGGCTGCCCATTCCATATCTTCCAGAATATTGGTACCTACACCGTATTCTTGCATGAGAGCGGCCGACCATGACAATCCTTGTTTATTGCTAGGCTGTTCGGTTGATGGTATAAGCGTCATGTTTTGCTCACCTATATTCGGATCAAATGTATCTTCTGTGTATGAAACTCTGGCATTTTGTGCCAGATTCCAACTTTTTGGAGCCAAGAAAACCGAAAACAAGTCGTTTGTCATTGCGTGGGTCTCCTTCTACCTTAATGTGTCCATGCATTTTGAAAGTAGCAGTCATTCCGGCCTTTGCATAGTTTACGGCTTTTCCGTCTATCATTTGGGTTATATCGACAGAATCGATAACGAGGCAACTCATAACGACGAAAGTCATAAGTATAGTTGATAACGCTACGATGTGCCGTTTGCGTTGAAGCAAGCTGATTAATTTCTTTTTCATAAAGCGTTATGATTTTTAGTTTTCTGATATTTTCTTGAATACATAAGTGTAGGTATTCGAACCGCACCCAGGACTATGAGTAATCACGATGTTACGTTCGCCATTGGTAATGGGGAATAGGATATCGGTACTAGCCTGCTCTGTGGTTCCATCCTCTGTGAAATAGAGGCGAAAAGGATAATAGATATCGTCAACTTTCCACGTGCCATTGTGGCGTACCACAAAAAGGCAAATAGTTTTCAATTGTGTACTTACCATCTTTCTTCAGGTCGATTTGGAATTGGCTGAAGTCCATGGTTTCGGTAATATCATTACTGTTGCGGCTCACTGTGGTGAGTTGCCACGTGCCTGATATGTCTTTGACCTGCTCCGTATTTTTGTCAGGATCAGCAGGAGCAGAGAACGTATCACACGATGTCACAAGCAGAGTAGTCAGCAAGGCTATTGCCGCTAAATGTATGCTATGTTTCATATTTTGGGTATTTTATTAGTTGTAATAGGGATTCTGTAACAAATCTTTCGATTTCACCGTTTCATTGTAAGGAATTGGGAAGAAGTACATAGCCGGACGCCATACATGCGTGCGTACATCAAATTCTTTCCAAGTCTTTGTTCCGTCAGTGGCGCGAGTGATTTCAATGCCATGCATGGTTTTACTTTCGGTTTGTGGAGCAATCATCCAGCGGCGTACATCAAAGAAGCGATGTCCTTCAAAAGCAAATTCAAGGCGGCGTTCTTCCTGAATGGCTTGGCGCATCTGTTTTTGTGTCATGTCCTTTTCAAGTCCATACATACCATCTGCACCGGGCTCGATGCCGGCACGCTTGCGAATGAGTTTTAATATAGGATAGCAACCAAGTTGTTGTCCGCCTAGCGTTTCTTCGAAATCGGGACCATGATATTCATTGGCTGCTTCAGCATACATCAGTAAGATGTCGGCGTAACGTATCAGTGGATCGTTGTGACGGCTTGGGTTCCATGTACTACCTTTACATAAACGATCACATCCCTTGCGTACATAGAAACCGGTGGCAGTGCCTTGGTATACGGCATCGCTTGTCTGCCCTACGCCAATCCATGTGTTAACAACTGTGGTAGCACTGTAAGTATCGTCAGCAGGGACCAAAGCACCATCATAAATCACGGTGTTGTTGAAACGTGGGTCGCGATTTTTGGCGGGATTCAAAGGATCGAATGTGTATTGGCTGTTGTTAATGGGTTTACCGTCAATCATAGGGAAGGCATCTGCCAATTCTTTGTATATGTATCCGCCGTGGCGTGTTCCGGAGTGACTGCCACTAGGTGGATAGTAAGCAGCTTCATGTCCGGACTCACGTTGATACTTACGGTCAAGGATGTTGCCTGCAAAGGCTCCGTTATTGTTTTTACCATCATCATCGGTCAGATTAGCATTTCGTGTATCACCGGCTTGGAATACGACGTAGAATCCAAAAAACCGGGTTCAACCTTTCCGTTCAAATCTTTACTTCTAATAAAGAGATTATAGCTTCCTAAGTTGATTACTGCGCGGGCAGCATCCATTGCCGTTTTCCAACGTTCTTTATCGTAAGATGAATAGCCTACTAATTCTTTGGTATCAGTAGGTGCGAAATCACTTCCATTAAATAAGGGACTGGCTGCATAGAGGCAGACACGGGCTTTAAGACCCAATGCTGCTGCCGATGAGGCACGACCGTTTTCTTGGCCTGTTCGTCTTACGGGAAGTACATTAAGTTGGACGATAGAGTCACATTGATGGGTCACATACTCTACACATTCCGCCCATGTATTGCGCGAGGTTTTCATAGTCGAAGTAGCATCATATACATTATTCCCAATAATTGGTACACCACCATAGTGTTTCATTAAAATAAAATAGTACCAGGCACGTAAGAAAAGAGCTTCAGATATGTATTGAGCTTTTCGACTCGACACCATCGGCGACCGGTCGATATTGGCAAGGAATACATTACACCTACGAATGTTGGTGTAGCATTTCGACCATGCATCATCACTTACCGTAACCGGATTAACAGTACCGGTAGCAAACATCATGTTTGTCCAAATGGTAGACGAAGGATAAAATTCAGCTTCGTCGCAAGCACTTTGTATACCACCACCATTGGCTAAAAGGTAGGTCCATCTGTTGTAGTTGATGTCGAACCCGATGTCGGTGTAGATTCCGGTCAGGAAATTGGCGGTATACGTACTATCTGCAAAAACGGTCTCACGATTCAAATCCGAAGTCTGGGTTTGATCAAGGAAACTGTCATTACAGGAGGCAGCGGTTCCTAAAAGTAGGGAGTAGCAGCAATGATTTCATATACAATTTCATAGTAAAACTTATAAATTTAAAATTAAACAAATTAAAACCCAACAAGCCGAGACCCATTCACGACTTGAATTTGTATTAAGACGATTGACAAATTATACACCACTAAACACAATACTTTTTTTTTCACGCATTAATGTCTAACAAAAAGATTTTTGTACGAAATAATATTAGGATGGTGGTAACTGAAAAATACATCTAAAGAAAAGATATCTTCGAATTAGTGGTTTTTGATTTCTGAATCGTCTTTACCCTATAAACTTAAAAAACTTAATAATCTTAAATATCTTAATTAACATGAAACCAATTCACCTTATTCTAAGTGTCGCACTCTTCGTTGGGGCATGTAGCGGTCAGCAAGAACCTTATTATGGCAATTCAGATGTGAAGATGCCTCAAATTGACTCTGAATGGAACCTCGAACTAATGCCTAATCGAGCAGGGCAATATTGGAAAGTGTTCGTCTATAAGGATTTGAAATACAATGCCCTTTTACCCGGTCATTGGGCTGGAATGGAGGCGATGGAGTGTTTACTACCGGCTTGCCTGACGGGAATATCTTTTGGTCGTTCAATGATAGCTTCTATGGTGTAGTCAACGAATCGTACACGAGGCAATTCCAGTTTCCCGCGTAACAGTATCATGGTGCAAACACCGGTGAGAAAGATGAAAACTTGGTCTGGTTAGCCGATTATGTACAGACGAGTGATCCTAATGCCGATAGATATTATCAGGTGCGTACTCACATTCGCCATCCGAAAGCTACACTTTCTGCAGAGAAAATACAAGCCGGAGAGATTGACCAGGATTATCTCTACTGGGCAGGAGATGCTACGATATATAATAATCAGATGCAAATGTTGTGGGGAGCTGTCGATAATACAGATCCAAATAATCTGATGCGCCGCTTCGGTACATGCTTGGCTACTTACAGTTTGGAAGGGAAGCCAGGAGATGCTACTTATATGAAACTTATCAGTCGTAATGATAATTTTAACGACCACACTTTAGGTTATGGCGACACCATATGTGGGAAGACGAAGACGGACATATCTATCTTTACACAACTTCCAATTATAAGGTGGCTGTAGCACGTACCGCTACACGTGACCTTGGCAGCCAGTGGGAATATTATGTGGCCGACCCGCAAGGAAATTTCTCGTGGACAACACAGTACCCTTCAACCCAAGATGCAGAATATTCAACGATTATCCCTTTAGAAAGTGGATGTTCCATGCCATGGGTATTTAAAAAAGGTGATACCTATTACATGATTGGACAATCCATGTGGTTCGGGAGAGACGTGCTGATGTTCCGTAGTAAGCACCCTTATGGGCCGTTTGTCGACCAAAAGACTCTCTTTACATTGCCCGAATTTCTTGATAAGATTGGCGAACAACGTTATCAACATGTTTATATGGTAAATATTCATCCGGCTTTGTCACGTACAGGTGAGTTAGTATTCTCTACCAATACCGACTGTGCCAGCTTTGGGATAACTTCAATACACCAGGTAGTGCAGACTTCTATCGTCCTTATTTCTACCGTGTATTTAATTGGGAGTCGTTGTGCTAATTTATTCTCTCGCAAATTTTATGAACGCAAAGAAAATGGTGAACCATATTATTATAGCCCATATAATGGTAAAATTTATGATGGGGTTACATGTATACTGATAATGGATTTTGGGATACATTCCGTTCTCAATTCCCTTTGACAAATATTTTGCATCCAACAATGCAGGGACGTTATATGAATGCTCTTTTGGCAGCCCAGGAACAATGCGGCTGGTTGCCTTCATGGTCTTCCCGGGTGAAACAGGAGGAATGTTAGGAAATCATTCTATTTCATTGCTGGCAGATGCATGGGCAAAGGAATTCGTGATTTTGATCCTGAAAAAGCACTGAAGGCTTATGCGCATGAAGCAATGAATAAAGGTCCTTGGGGTGGTGCTAACGGACGTGGATTCTGGAAAGAATATTTCAGTTAGGATATGTTCCTTATCCTGAATCAATGGGTTCTAGTGCACAAACTATGGAATATGCATATGATGATTTCTGCGGATATCAACTTGCTAAAAATGGTTGGAAATAAACATTACCAAGAAGTATTTGCCCGTCAGATGTACAACTATAAAATGTCTTTGATAAGTCTATCGGATTTATGCGTGGAAAAAGGGTGTTGATGGTAAATGGCAGGAACCATTCGATCCACTGGAATGGGGGGGCCTTTCTGTGAAGGAAATGCATGGCATTATACATGGTCAGTGTTCCATGATACCGAAGGATTAATCAACTTGTTTGGAAGTGATGAAAAGTTTACTACTAAAATAGATTCTGTATTTACCCTGCCCAGCACTATTAAACCGGGAACATACGGAGGAGTGATCCATGAAATGAAAGAAATGGAATTGGCTAGGGATGGGACAGTATGCACACGGCAATCAGCCGATTCAGCACATGCCTTATTTGTATTGCTATGCAGGTCAGCCGTGGAAAACTCAATATTGGGTACGTCAGATTGTTGAGAGATTATATAATTCAACAGAAAAAGGTTATCCGGGTGATGAAGACCAAGGCGGTATGTCATCTTGGTATATATTGAGTTCATTAGGTATATATGCCGTTTGTCCGGGTACGGATGAATATGTGATTGGCAGTCCGTTATTTAAAAAGGCTACCATAACGCTGGAAAACGGAAATAAGTTTGTGATCGAAGCAAATAACAACAATAAAGAGAATGTCTATATCCAGTCTGCTACTTTGAATGGACGTGTATTGGACAAGAATTTCATTAAATATGACGACATAGCAGACGGTGGTACGATCCGTTTTGAAATGGGAGGGCAACCGAATAAAGAAAGATGCACGTCAAAATATGCCGCTCCTTTCTCTCTGTCGAAAGAATAAGAAAAAAAGAAACAACGAAATGCAGTATGAAAAATAAAGTTTTAACAGGTTTATTATTGGTATTGATTGGAGGGTGGGGAGCCTCCTGGCACAGAATGCCGGGAGCAATTATGCCCGTCAGGTGAATACACTGATAGGAACGAAGGGCGTTGGTTTGACTTCGGGATATCTTTATCCCGGAGCTACCTATCTTATGGAATGGTGCAGTTCACCCCTTCTTATTTTTTCCAAACGTTCGGATTCGTCATCAATCAGTTGAGTGGTGGCGGTTGCGAGCACATGGGCAACTTTCCCACTTTTCCGGTAAAAGGCAAACTGAAGATGTCTCCGGACAACATTCTCAACTATCGTATAAATGTATCTGAAGAAAAGGACATGCCGGTTATTATGAGGCTATGGTGCAAGAGGATATTCAAGGCAAAACTGACAGTGACCGAAAGAACCGGTATGGCGAATTATGAATATCCGGCAGATCAACAATATGGTACAATAATCATCGGTGGAGGTATTTCGCAACTCCGATAGAGCAGGCAGCCGTTGTAATCACTGCACCGAATAAGTGTGAAGGTTATGCGGAGGGTGGCAATTTCTGTGGACCTGCGTACACCGTATAAAGTCTATTTTGTAGCAGAGTTTGATACGGATGCGTTGGAATCGGGAACATGGAAAAGAAATGAACTGAAACCGAACACCACTTTTGCTGAAGGAGAATATTCCGGAGTCTACTTTACTTTTGATGTAAACAAAAAGAAGAATATTCAATATAAGATTGGTGTTTTTATGTTTCAGTAGAAAATGCACGTGAAAATTTGAAAGCGGAAAATGCAGAATGGGATTTCCTGCAGATACAGAATCAGGCGGAGCCAAATGGAATCATTATTTGGGTAAGATCGAAGTAGAAGGAACCAATCCCGATCGTACGACCAATTCTATACACATTTATATCGTTCTTTCATTCACCCGAATGTTTGCAGCGATGTGAATGGGGAATACATGGGAGCGGATTTCAGAGTGCATAAATCCCGTTCCAAGCACTATACTTCTTTAGCAACTGGGATACCTATCGTACACAGATTCAACTATTGTCAATCCTTGATCCTGAAGTAGCCTCTGATATTGTTATTTCTCACCAACTGTTTGCCGAACAGCTGGTGGTGCTTTCCCGTTGTGATGGCTAATATAGAGACAGGGGTAATGCAGGGAGATCCGACTCTATTCTGATTGCCAATGCTTACGCTTTTCGGAGCTCGCAATTATGATCCGAAACCAATTTTTCAAAATAATGAGAAAGGGGCGGAAGAACCGGGAGCAATGTCGCAAGAATGTGGAGGCTCGTCCGGGATTGAAACAATATTTGGATAAGGGTTATTATAATGCATCTATTCAATTGGAGTATACCTCAGCAGATTTTGCTATCGGACAGTTTGCATTGCATGCAGTGGGAGATGAATTTGCCAGTTGGCGTTATTTTCATTTTGCCCGTTCATGGAAGAATTTGTACAATCAGGAAACAGGTTGGCTGCAATCACGTAATCCGGATGGTTCGTGGAAACCTCTGACTGAAGACTTTCGTGAATCTACTTATAAGAATTATTTTTGGATGGTGCCTTATGATATTGCCGGTCTGGTAGAAATAATATGGAGGAAAAAGCCGAGAAACGGTTGGATGAATTCTTTACACGCCTGGATGCCGGATATAACGATGCATGGTTTGCTTCCGGCAATGAACCGAGTTTCCATATCCCTGGATATACAACTGGATTGGAACTCCATACAAAACACAGGAAATCATTAATCGTGTATTGAATGAACAGTATTCAAGTAAAATTGATGGTCTGCCGGGAAATGACGATTTGGGCACAATGGGTGCTTGGTATGTGTTTGCCTGTATCGGGCTTTATCCGGAAATCCCGGGGTGGGGGGATTTACGGTAAATACTCCAATCTTTTCATCTGTCAAGGTTCATTTGAAGAAAGGTGATATTGTGATAAAAGGAGGTTCAGAAAAGAACATCTATATCAAGTCCATGAAACTAAACGGAAAATCATATGAAAGTACATGGATAGATTGGGACCAGCTCAACAGCGGAGCTACTATCGAATACACGTATTTCGTCCAAGCCCGGACATGAAGTGGGGAGCAAAGTGACGCCTCCCTTTTCCTTAAACCAAATTAACGAGGCATATAAATTTAATTAATGAATTATTTATAATCAAACAAAAATGAAAAGAAAATTTCAAAACATAGCTTATTTACTGATGGTTGCCGCAGTTATAACTTCCTGTGGAGGGAAGAAGCAAACATCCGAATTCCCGGATTGGGCATGGGCAGATTTTCAGCGTCCGGAAGGTATTAACCCGATTATTTCTCCTGACACTACAACCTTTTTTTATTGTCCGATGAGACAGGATTCAGTAGCATGGGAATCTAGTGATACGTTTAATCCGGCTGCTACTGTTTATGATGGAAAAGTAGTAGTCCTTTACCGGGCAGAAGATAACTCGGCAACCGGAATTGGTTCACGTACCTCCTGCTTTGGGATATGCTTATTCTGGACGACGGACTACATTTCAAACGAATGTCCGTACCTGTATTTTATCCGGCAGATGACAGCCAGAAAGAAGCTGGAAAATCCCGGCGGTTGTGAAGACCCGCGAGTTGCTGTGACAGAGGATGGCCTTTATGTAATGCTTTATACACAATGGAACCGCAAACAGGCCCGTCTTGGCCGTGGCTACCTCGCGTGATCTTCAGATATGGGAAAAACATGGTCCGGCTTTCGCAAAAGCATACAACGGAAGTTTTTGGATGAATTTTCCAAATCTGCTTCTATTGTCACAAAATTGGTAGATGGCAAACAAGTGATTGCTAAGATTGATGGCAAATATTGGATGTATTGGGGAGAAAAAGTTTGTGAACGTAGCTACTTCCACAGACCTTGATCAACTGGGAACCGATGTTGATGAAAAATGGAGACTTCCTGAAAGTAATTACTCCTCGCGCAGGTAAGTTCGACAGTGACCTGACCGAGTGTGGTCCACCTGCAATTATGACTGACAAAGGTATACTGCTACTTTATAATGGCAAGAATAAGTCAGGCGCAGAAGGTGACACATTGTATACTGCCAACTCTTATTGTGCCGGGCAAGCCTTATTTCGATGCTAAAAATCCTACTAAATTGATTGACCGATTGGATAAACCATTCTATATTCCGGAATCAGATTTTGAGAAGAGCGGACAATATCCCGCGTGGAACAGTATTTATAGAAGGTTTGTATTCCATAATCAGAAATGGTACTTATATTATGGTTGTGCAGATTCACGTGGCAGTTGCTGTGTATGATCCTTTTAAGAAATAAAATTCAATGAAAAAGATAGGACTCTTTTTGTTTGATATTTGTTTTGCATTGCAAATGGTGGCACAAGAAAAACTACTTTCACAAATCCTGTTATTCGGGGGAGATGTACCCGATCCTTCTGTCATTCGGATTGAAGATACATATTATGCTACGGGTACCTCTTCCGAATGGGCGCCTTTTTATCCAATGTTTACCTCGAAGGATCTGGTAAACTGGAAACAGGTAGGGCATGTCTTTTACCAAGCAACCGTCCTGGACTTCAAATTCGTTTTGGGCGCCAGAACTGTTTTATCACAATAGCAAAGTCTATTGTTACTACACCGCACGTCAAAAAGTACCGGAATTTCCTATATCGGAGTAGCTACATCGGATTCTCCTTTACACGAATTTACCGATCATGGTCCGATCACCTATGGCACAGAAGCTATTGACGCATTTATCTATGATGACAACGGACAGTTATATATCAGTTGGAAAGCGTATGGACTGGACAAACGCCCGATAGAACTGTTGGGATGTAAACTTTCTGCTGACGGCCTGCATCTGGAAGGTGAACCATTCTCTTTTTTGGTGGATGATGAAGAGATAGGCATGGAAGGCCAGTACCACTTCAAACAAGGGGACTACTATTATATTATATATTCAGCGCATGGTTGCTGTGGACCTTCCAGTAACTATGATGTATATGTAGCACGCTCTAAAAAAATTCTGCGGACCTTATGAAAATATACAGGAAACCCCGTTTTGCATGGTGGTGAAGGTGATTATCTCTCATGTGGTCATGGCACAGTCGTAAAGACTCCCGACGGAAGAATGTTTTATATGTGTCATGCTTATTTGAAAGGAGAAGGATTTTATGCCGGACGCCAACCTGTTCTGCAGGAAATGGAGATGACAGCAGACCATTGGGTGTTTTTAGAACGGGGAAACTGGCTATTGCCAAACAACCCATGCCTTTTTAAAACTACCATCCAGCAGCCTCTTACCGATTTTGAAGATCACTTTACAGAAAACAAACTGAAAGTAGACTGGACTTGGAACTATCCTTATTCGGATATCAACATTGTACTAAAAAAGGAAAGCTATCCCTATCCGGAACTCCGAAAAGACAATCAGCGAGGGACGGCATTATGCTTGCGTCCGCAGTCCTCATTACAGTATTGCGAGAGAAAAAGTGATTCACGCTAATGAGAGTTTGCAGGGATTAACTTTATACGGTGACGATAAGAATCTGATAACCTGGGGAGTGAAAGGAAAACAGTTGCAGTTGAAATTTATAAAGAAAATTGAATCCATCCTTTATGAATCCGGTGCTGTTGATAAAGACATCTATTTGAAGATAGAAGTCGAACAAGGCTGTATTTTCAACTTTTATAAAAGTAAAGATGGAAAAGATCTGGAACCCCATACTGGACACTCCCTTAAAAGGAGAATCCCTGATTCGTTGGGACAGGGTGCAACGTCCGGGGTTGCTTCACTGTGGAGCGAAAGAGGTTCCGGCGGAATTTTTGCCTATTTCAGAATGATAAATTTAAAATAGACGAAACGCATGAAGAGTGATAGAATTTTAATGTATATAAACTTATAGTATTTATAAAATAGAAATTAAGACATGAAAAACTTTTTTGTATTGATTGCAGCGGCTTGTATGACATGTACTGCTGCGTTTGCACAAACTGTGAAACCTTTTAAGGAGGGTGAGAGCAGTGTTCCTGGGGAAATAGTATAACGGATGGTGGGCATTACCATTCATACATCTGGTTGTACTATATGACCGTTTCCGGATATGCCTATCCGTGTTTTCAACGGTGGTATTGGTGGAGATACGGCCTATGATATGAACAAACGTTTGGATGGTGATATTTTTGCGATGAAACCTTCCGTGTTGATGGTTACTTTTTGGTATGAATGATTCCGGATATTTTGAATATAACGGTGATAAGCCCAAAGAATTCGGTGAGCAGAAATATCAGGGAAAGTATAAAAAGAATTACCAGCAGATGGAGAAACGTTTTAAAGATCTTCCCGATACCCGTATCGTGATGGTCGGAACTTCTCCGTATGATGAAACCGTACAACTGAAAGAGAATACACCGTTCAAGACAAAAAATGAAACCATCAAACGGCTTGTTGAATATCAGAAAGAATCGGCTGCTAAGAATAATTGGGAATTTACCGATTTAAATGCTCCTATGACAGCTATTAATCAGCAATATCAGCAGAAAGATCCTACCTTTACCCTTTGTGGCAGTGACCGTATTCATCCCGATAACGACGGGCACATGGTGATGGCTATCTTTTCCTGAAAGCCCAGGGATTTGTAGGTAAGGAAGTAGCGGATATGGA